>Ga0207422_1000191_pt1 | contig 239820 bp, 186 predicted proteins | sample MarCyaLeptolynsp_FD_187757 | JGI IMG/M metagenome (GOLD analysis project Ga0207422, IMG submission 187757) | Marine cyanobacterial communities from Panama - species 1 Leptolyngbya sp. (SPAdes) | ecosystem: Environmental > Aquatic > Marine > Unclassified | place: Panama: Panama City | collected... | reverse complement strand
GAGAGGGCACTGCAGCCAGGTCTGAGAGCCGGAACTGATAATCCCCGGTTGCTGTGTTGATGCCATCCAATACCAGGCGGTAGGAGCCTGACTCGGTCAAGGTAACGGGCGAGCCATTGTGGCTGGTGGGCCAATCTTCAATGAGTTTGCCGCTGGGACTATAGAGCTGCGCTCTCAAACTCGTATCCCCAACCAGTGCATCGAAGTACAACTGCTGCCCCACTGTGCCCGTAAAGAGATAAGTCTCCTGCTCGCCCGCTTCATCAATACGGCTCGCAACCGTCTCTCCTAAAATCAGTGGGGTTTCAGTCAAGACTGGCGTCACAACTTCCAATTGATAACCATCTTCATGCGAGCCATCTGCCACCAGCGTATAGCGACCCGTTTTAGGCAGCTCCAGCTCAAAGTCAGCATTCTGACTCTGGTGAACCAGCAGCTTGCCATCCGGGTCGTAGAGGAGATAGCTGTTAGCGAAAATACCCCCACTGCTGTCAACGTAAAGATATTGCCCTTCATTACTGGTGAAGGTATGGATTTGGGCCTCCTGCTGGCTAGTACCAAAGTTTCCAGAGATAGGGGTATCCAGCGGTAAAGCGTCAGCTGTAGCAGCCTCCAGGAAGCGGAAGCGATAGTTGCCCGTGGTATCGCCAGAGCCATCGACAACAATGCGGTAAGTCCCATCTGCAGGCAGTGTTACCAGATCGGTTGCACCACTATCCGCATGGGTCCCGTGGTCAAAGATTTCCTCACCATTGGGAGCCAGCAACTCCAATCGCAGGAGGCCGGAACCCGTGCTATCCAGACTGTCGAGCCATAGCTGCTGCCCAACGCTGCCCTCAAAGGTATAGATATCTTGTTCCCCAGCATCACCAATCTCACCACTGAGGATATCTCCCAATTGATGTGGGGTGGTAATAATCTCTGGTGTCACAACCTCAAGGCTATAGGCGTGATTGGGGTTGCTGTTACCAGATAAGATGAGCGTGTAGTTCCCGGTGTCGGAGAGTAGGTCTTCGCTCCCCTCATAGTCGCGGTCGAAGCGCTGAGACAATAGCAGTTGCCCGTGCTCGTCGTAGAGCGCATAATTGTTGAAGGCAGACCCGGTGCTGCGGTCGAAGTAGAGACGCTGAGCGGCAGGGGCGCTGAAGCGATAGATATGCATTTCGCGAGCGGAGGGGCCAAAATTGCCATTGAGGCTTGCATCCAGACTAATGGGAGTGGCATCAGCAGCCAGATCAAGCAGGCGGAAGCGATAGTCATCTACTACATCACCCACCCCATCGATCTCCAGGGTGTAGGTACCGGCTTCCAGCAGGGTAAAGGGCGTACGGTCGTTGCTCAACGAGTGTTGTTGCCAAACGATATTGCCACTGGGAGCAACCAACTTCGCATTGATATTGTCTGCACGCAATAAGCTGTCAAACACCAGTTGCTGACCTGGGCTACCGGCGAAGGTAAAGGTATCCCTTTCCCCAGCTTCGCTGAGGTTGCTGCTGAGGGTGTCCCCAATTGTGTAAGGGACGGGAGGCAACCAATCTGGAGTCACCAGTTCCAGGGCATAGTTCGGGTCCAGTTCTCCACCACCGCCGACCACCAGCGTGTACTCCCCATCGATGGGCAGAATGGTCTCATCATCAAACTTCAGATTCTTTGGTAAAACGAATGGCTCTCCATCTGGGCCGTAGAGGGCATAGTAATTGCTGATGCCGAAACGCGCACCCGCTCCGACGGTGCGGTCGAAAAAGAGTGGTTGCTCTGCCGTGCCATCGAAGCGGTAGAGGTGAGCCTCGCGCAGAGAAGAACCGAAGTCATCAGCAATCTCGCTATCCAGGTTAATGGGAGTGGCCTCGTCTAAATCCAACAGGCGGAAGCTGTAGGACGATGTTAGATCTTGGCTACCATCAACCACCAACCGATAAGTACCTGTTTCATTCAAGATAGTGGGAGCGCGATCAATATGCGTTCTTTGACCATGCCAGAGTTGCACACCGCTGGGACTGTACAAGGTGATACCTAAAGCATCTCCAGTCAGACTATCGAAGAATAGATGCTGATTTTCGTTGCCCTCGAAGGTATAGGTCGTCTGCTCGCCTGTTTCTGAGATCGCACCTGTAATGGTCTCCCCAATCACGAGCGGAATTTCGCTCGGCTCAGGGGTGACGATCTGCATCTCATAACTGTTGTTCGCCTTCCCTGTGCCAATCAGAGCCAGCGTATATTCCCCATCAGCGGGCAGGGCTGCGATCTCAAAATCGCCTGATATGGGGAAAGAGAACAAACGCTGACCATCCGGTCCATAAACTTGATATATATTGTCACGGTCGCCTGAGCCGTTGAAGTAAAGGCGCTGGTCTTTATCGCCGTTGAAGCGATAGAGCTGGGTTTCCCGCCGACTCGTGCCAAAATTACCTGAGATATCGCTGTCCAGGCTCAGGACGTTGGCAGTCGCTGCATCCAGCAAGCGGAAGCTGGCTGTTGTGGCGGCAGTATTGTCAGATTGCAGCGCCAGATAGTAGTCGCCATCCGCTTCCAGGGTCAACAATTCGATATTATTGCGCAGGTCATTGAGGGTGGCCAGTATACGACCGCTCTCGTTAAATACTGTTGCGGTCACGTTGGGATTGCTGGTATTTAACCCATCCAACCAAAGTTGCTGGCCAGCGCTGCCGTTGAATTGCAAGACTTTTGTTGCCTTGCCAGCCAGCGCTACATCTACTTGACGATCTAGTGTCAGATTAGGGGCAGCCTGCAAATCGACCAGCTGGAACTGATAGTTGCCAGTGCTGCTGCTGGGCTGTCCGTAAACTTCCAGACTGTAGGAACCGGTCTGGGTAATCTGATAAGGGCCAGCATCGTTACGATTGTCGAGGTTGCTAAAGACGAGGGTGCCATCAGGATTGAACAGTCTGACCCGTTGGGTTGAACGATTTCCCTGACCGTCAAAGAGAATCAAGCTGCCTGCATTGGCATCAATGGGATAGACATCGATTTCACCGCCAGTCGCAATCGTGTCGCTGTAAAGGGTGTCCAGTCCAGCGGTTGTTACGGCAGAGGCAGAAATGTCGTTGACCTGGATATCATAACCAACGACCTCATCTGAAGGGTTGCGTAAGGCGAGGATGTAGCGACCATCTACTGGTAGCACCTGGGTAAAGTCATTGCTCAAGGAGACGGAGGTAACGACTTTATTGCCTTCTGGTAATGTGGTGGGCGCATACAAAATCCAGTCTGCTTCAGGAGCAGCACTCAAGCTCTCAAAGTCTAGTTGCTGACCCCTGCTGCCATCAAGTTGATAAAAAATGATTTCTCCTGCGTCTAGATCGCCGCTTAAGCGGGTTCCCAGAGACAGCTCAGGTGCGGTGTCGGTGAGGATAAAATCATAGGTACCTGTAGTATCCTCCCTGCCATTCACAATCAGCTCATACTCACCGGCTTCTGTCAATACTAGTGGAGGACTGTCACTGCCAGTATGGCCGCTCAACACTCGATTGCCGCTGGGATTGTAGATCTCAATGATGGTGTTATTGTCACCGGCGCGGGGGACAAAGTAGAGAGTTTGACCCACAACGCCATTAAAAATGTAGCGATCTTGCTCTCCTAGTTTATCAATCTCACCCTGGATCGAACTATTAAGGTTTAGAGACGTAGTTGAGGTGGTGGTTGGTACCCATTGGATATCATAGGGAACTGGGCTGTCCTCTTCTCCTTGTAGCAGCAAATAATAGGTGCCGGTTGCAGGCAAGACTGTTTCAAAATCTAGATTGAGTCTGGTATCTTCTAGTTTCTGATTTCCAGGACCATAGAGCCGCCAGTGATTAGCATTGGAGCTATCTGCCTGGTTGTCAAAATAAACGCGATCGCCTTCATTACCGCTCAATTGATAGACCTGGATCGAGCGGCCTGGATCGAGTGTATCCTGAATAGAGGTTTCCGGTTGCAAATTGGGGGCTGTATCCAAATCGAGGAGTTGGAAACCATAACTATCAGTAGTCTCCCCAGACCCGTCAATAATCAGCTGATAGGTGCCATCTTCTTGCAGAATGAAGGGATTGCGACTTCTGTCATCATGCAGCCGAACTCTGTTGAAGACCTGATGACCGCTTGGACTCACCAGTGTCGCTTCAACCAACGGCTTATTTTGCAACGTGTCCAGAAATAAGCGTTGTCCTTGACTGCCCGTAAAGGTATAGATATCCTGCTCGCCTTTTTCGAAGATCTCGCTTTCAACAATCTGGCCAATATCTAAGGGCTTAACGACCTCATCAGGGGTAATGACCTCAAAGGAATAGTCAACAGGGGAGGGGCCATTGTGTCCTTGAATCGCCAAGGTGTAAGTCTCGCTATCGTTAAGGACAACCTCTAGATCGCTGTTGAGAGAACCTCCAGTGACTCTTTGGTTGCGCGAGTCGTAGAGAGTCCAGTTTGCTCCTGCGCTGTCTCCAGGAACATCCAGATAGAGGCGTTGGCCTTCGTTGCCTGCGAATTGATACAGGTGGGTTTCTTGACCTGAATCAAGGGTACTGCTATAAGGGGTATCGGTAACAATGGGACTGGCCAAATCCAAATCTAGCAAGCTGTAGCTGTAGCTGCCAGTTTGTTCGCCAGAAGCATCAAGCCTGACCTGATAGGTGCCGCTCTCATCCAGAATGATGGGATGGGGGTCGAAGGGCGACTGCAAATTGTGGTTGAAGACCGTTCTACCACTAGGACTGATGATGCTGGCGGAATGGGCCCAAATAGCAGTTCCATTCTGGAACAGGCGGTCGAAATACAACCGTTGTCCGGGGTGACCAGTAAAGGTGTAAATATCTTCTTCCCCTTTCTCGCTAATCTCGGTGGAAATTACATTGGGGTTAGTATTGTTGCCTAAATTTAGAGGAGTTGTAATTTCCTCTGGAGTAATAATCTCAAAGGCATAATCAGCGGTAACCTCGAATCTAGATTTCCCTCGTAAGGCGAGCATATATTCACCATCTGTCGGCAAATAGATCTCCATATCGTTGAAACCATGATCGAGAGCAACGACTTGATTAGTGGCATCGTAGAGTACCCAATCCAAGCTATTAGTGTTGCTGATCTTGTCAAAGAATAGTTTCTGCCCAGCATTGCCGGTGAATCGATAGATATCATCCTCAGAACCTGGGCTGAGAGACCCTTCGATAACTGTATCAAGAGGGGCAATGGGCACTAGCCCCAGGTCAATGGCGCTGAAACCATAGGTACCAGTATGGTCGCCGTTAGCATCCACAATGATGCGATAGGTGCCGGTTTCGCCGAGATTGAGAATTTGGTTGGTCGCCAGATTGGTCGCCAGGAGTTGCTCGCCGCTGGGACTGTACACCTCAAAGTTCCAATCCCCAGCGCTGCCGCTGAATTGCAGCGGGTCGAAGTAAATTCGCTGTCCGGCAACGCCGCTAAAGCTGAACTCTCCATTGTCGCCTGGGATGCTGGCTCGACCTAATACTGTATCTCCCAGGTTGAGTACGGGAGGAGGTGTCCATTCGACCTCGCCGCTATCGGGATGAAGGGTCATCCCGTCTGGGCCTAGAATCAAACTGTAAGCGAGCTCGTCCTGGTCGGGGTCGATGGCATCGGCGTCGTATTGGTAGAGCTGGTTGATGAAGGCATCTACTTCAGGGGTGGAGGTGAAAATTGGCGGACGGTTGGGTGGCTCTTCAATGACGGCCAGGGTGAAGGTTTGCAATGCGGTGCCGCCGCGCCCGTCGCTCGCTTGCACAACCACCGCGTGGTTGGCAATGTCATCTGGGGTCGTTTCCCATGTGATTAAGCCCGTCTCTGGGTCAATGGTCAGGCCGCTGGGAGCGACTAGCAATTCATAGCTCAGAACATCCCCATTCGGGTCAATGGCATTGGCGTCATATTGATAGGGTAACCCGGCAATGACTTCCAGGGATGGGGTGCTCTCAAACGCTGGCGCTGCATTCACCTCGGCGAGTACCACCAGCTCGTACTCAAATTGCTCGCCTGTAGGATTGAAGAAGGCAATTGTCCCCGTCCCGCTCTGCTCGCCTGGATCCAACTGGTCTGCTGGGGCTAGATGGCTGAAGTCGTAGTAGGGCAGTCCTTCGGGCGTAAAGCCATCTGGATTGAGGGCCTGGACACTGGGGTCGCTGATGCCATCAATCGCTACCAGCAATGGCCCGTCGACGCTGTAGTTGCCGCTGTTGCTCAGACTCAGTTCGGCATAGAGAACCTGGGTATCAGCGTTGAAAGAGGTCTGACCGTAGTCTGCGACAACGCTAGCGGATACGTCGCTCAGCTGGTTGAAGTCGACTGGTTCTAATACAGTTGTTGCAGTCAGGGCAGCGCTGGTGACTGGGGCGCTCGGGTCGGGGTTGGACTGCAGGTGAATGCGGCGGATGCGGGCACTGGTTTCGCTGTCGCTGTCGTTGTTGACCAGGCGCAGCTCCAGGGTGGCTTCTTCTCCCGCTGATAGCTGGGATAAATCGACGGTTACTGTCTGGCCGTTGAAGCTGACACCGGGGGCTAGGGCAGCGGCTTCTCCTTCAGTGAGATTGAAGAAGGCGTCGTTGCCTGAGCCGATGGTATGCACCAGAGGGTTACCTTCGCCATCGAGCAGGGCCGCTTCGAAGGCATCGTTAATGCCGTTGGGGTCGCTGCTGTCGAAGTTGAGGTCGGCGATCTCGAAGCTCAGGATGGTCGGGCTATCGAGTACCTGGAAACGATGTTCGGCACTGACGCTGAAGTGGCTTTCTTCTTCGAGCAGGATATCAGGCAGGGGTTCGATTCGGGTGATGCTCTGGCTGTGGCTGTTGGAGTTGCCAGCGGGATCGGTGGCTTCGAAGTTGAATTCGTTGTCGCCGATCTCCAGGGAGATATTGGTGAACTCGAAGCGTCCGGTCTCATCTGCCGTGGTGGTGGTGCCGCTTTCCAGCAGCGTCACCTGGCTGTGGGGTTCGCTGTGGCCGACCAGGGTGACCAGGCCTAATTCGGTTTGATAGTCTCCAAAGGGCGCAGTATCGGAATCGGGGGCGAGGTCGATTGCGATCTCAGGTGGGGTAGTATCGAGGGTGAAGCTGAATTCGAACACGTCTGAAATGTTGCCGTGTTGGTCGCTTGCTTGCAAAAACAAGGTATGTTCGCCATCCGATAATGGTCCACCATTAATGCTGGTCAACTGGTCGCTATCGAGGCTAAAGCTGCCGTCGGCGTTGAGGGAATCAGCAATTTCGACGTCAGGGGTTTGAGGGCCGAAGCCTGCTTTCAGACTACTTACTGTGCTGGCATCGCTGACATTGCCGCTGATGCTGGGGTCTGAGGTGAGTTGGTCGTTGGGGTCGATGCCAGTGTCGTTGGCCAGAGCAGCGCTTATGAGGGGCGGATCGCGATCGACGGCTAAGCGGGTGAGGGTCTGGCTGTGGCTGTTGGAGTTGCCAGCTTCATCGACCGCTTCAAAGTTGAATTCGTTGTCGCCGAGTTCGAGCGAGACATTGGTAAACTCGAAGCGTCCGGTCTCATCTGCTGTGGTGCTGGTGCCGGTTTCGAGCAGCGTCACCTGGCTGTTGGGTTCGCTGTGGCCGACCAGGGTGACCAGGCTCAGTTCGGTTTGTTGGTCTCCCAGGGTGCCGGTGTCGGAGTCGGGGGCGAGGTCGACTTCGATCTCAGGCGGGGTGGTGTCGAGGGTGAAGCTGAACTCGAACACGTCTGAAATGTTGCCGTGTTGGTCGCTCGCTTGCAAAAATAGGGTGTGCTCGCCGTCGGCCAGGGTATTGCTACCGGCAATCTCGGCCAGGTCGCTGTTCTCCAGGCTGAAGCTGCCGTCGGCATCGAGCAGCTCGCTGAGATCAACGTCAAGGGTCTGAGGATCGAAGCTCCCGAAAAAGGTACTCACTTCGCTGGTGTCGCGGACGCTGCCGCTGATGCTGGGGTCGAATGTGAGTTGGTCGCTGGGGTCAATGCCGGTGTCGTTTGCCAGGGCAGCGGTAATCTCGGGTGGCTGGGTATCTTCGGGGGTATTGCCGCCGATAAAGTTAATCAGTTCCTGACCCAGATCGCTCTCTTGCCAGTCCAGCGCGGGGTTGATGACGTCGTCTACCAGGGTGGATCTGCCTGTGGCTCCGCCAATTTGGAAAATCAGGTCGTTGTAGTCGCCGTCGCTGGGGCCGTCGACGCGCAGATCTTCCCAGGTGAAGGCTCCTCCTGTACCGTCGATGTCGGCGATTTGGGCGAGATGGGAGGCCCCTTCTGGGTTGGCGATGGCGATGGAGAATAGCGGCTGTTTGCTGCCGCCGATGCCGGGATTGCGCAACACTTGCTTGATGCCGCCTTTGGGGAGGAGCATCAGGGCAAAGTCGTCGCCAGCTCTCATCTCGAAGCTTTTGACCCCCAGGTAGTCGCCGTGGTTCCAGTCGCGCTCGCCGAGTTCGCCACTGAAGCGAGCGCCTTCGTGGTAGTCGCTAATGAGGATGTGACCGAGTTCGCTGTTGCTGAGGGCGCGGTCGGTGGCGGCGGCGATGAAGGCTTCGGAGCCGACTTCGAGATGCTCGATTCCTGTGAGGCTGAAGGCGGCGAGTTGGCCGCGATAGGCACCGCCGTCGAAGAGGTAGTCGATGGTGATGGTGCCGCTGTCGCCGACGGTGAAGATGCCGGGGTCAACGGTGGCGCGGGTTTCGCTGAAGGCTGATGTGGAGTCGTCGATAAAGGGGAGCGGGTCTAGCGCTTCGGGGAAAGCCTCTGGGTTGGCGAGGGCGTCGATGCTGGGAGGCAGGACGCTGTTACTGTCTGCGATCTCTCCGTCATCCACATCAAGCGCATCTAAATCCAGCAGCAAGGGATCTGGAGTGTCGTCTATGCCGTCGACGAGACCACTGGGGGTCAGGATCGGTTCTAGGATGAAGCTTTGCAGGGTCGATCTCGTAGGTTGACCAGCGGAATTTTCCTTTCGGCGGCTTAACCGCTGAAAGAGGAGTTTGAATATACCCATGATGAGGATGATAGGAGAATTAAAGAAAGTCTACTGAACAGTGGGGAAATAATCAGGCTGAAGACAATTTATCGGCCTGCAACTTTTGTTAGGAAAGAGACAGCGATCTGCAGGGAAACACATTCTAGCAGGGGAAGAGTCAGTCTGAAGACAATGTAGCCGGTCTGTAGGAGGGGTCGGAGAGAGACAGCGATCTGCAGGGAAACACATTCTAGCAGGGGAAGAGTCAGTCTGAAGACAATGTAGCCGGTCTGTAGGAGGGGTCGGAGAGAGACAGCGATCTGCAGGGAAATATATCTGGACGGTCCTTAAAGGAGCAGGCTGGAACCAAAGTGCCTGTCTGTAGGTTTAGTCGGAGAGAGACAGCGATCCGCAGGGAAACATGATTTTAGCAGGTCAGGGATATATGCTGCATAGAAATTGCAAGTTCCGAAATTGAATACTTAATGTTCAATACTGTAAACCTTGTTGGGTGTCTTTTTATAGCTTTTTAACAAAAGTTCATGTTAGCAATGATAAGGCTTTAGCTGGTCAGAGACAAGCGGGTAATTACTTAGGTAGAGACTGTCGCAAAGTGGTGAAATGCATTGATGGTGTTGTGTTGATGGGGTATAATGAGGCAGGTTGAAGGACTTTGGGTGTGCAGATGCTGGTTTTTGAAATGTTTATGAAGAGGATGAAATTTAGTTAAGCAATGTACTTTAGCGTGGTTAACTTTGAACTAGTTTAGGATGGCATTTGCTTCGATTTTGACATCGCTGAAATAGTTTAAAGTCTCCATTAGGGTCTTGAATAGGTATTGAGTCTCTGTGTAGGTTACAAGTTTGTTTGTTGATAATGTTGTAGTTTCTGCTATAGTTGTGCTTTTTAGCATGAATATATGATTCATGGCTATTTGGCAAAATTGTGTGGGTTGTTTGATGGCACTTTGTTTGAAAGATGTGCGGTATTGGACAGCTTCCTAGATGCCGAAAAGGAGCTGAATGCGATCGCGGATCCACTGCAAAGGATTTTCGGTCGATTGGGTGCCATCAGTTAGCAGGCCCAGGCTCCGTAACGATTCTTGTCGCGTTGCCAATTCTTCTGAGATTCGATCGGCTAGTTCTCGATGGGTGACGAGCAGGTTCTGCAAGTTGCCTCGATCGACTACAAACAGAATTGAATCTTCCAGAGTACGAATTGTAGCTGAGCGGGGAATTCCTAGCAGCAAAGACATTTCCCCAAAAAACTCTCCGGCGTAGCGGTTAGCAATATGTTTGTCGGCCTGTTCTGAAAATACTTCAACAGAGCCAGAGAGAAGAATATAAAACGAATCGCCTGGATCGTTTTCCTGACAAACAATCTGTCCTGCCTGAAACAGTTGTCGGTAGCCGTATTCAATCAGCAATCGCAGCTCGCGATCGCTGCACCGTTCGAAGTAGCTTACCTGCCGCAATAGATCGCGCAATGTCCAATGGTTGATTGATTTGGGACGCGGTCTTTTATTTTCTGTAACTCGGACATCCTCCAATGCCACTTTGTGAGTGTCAGCAGGGAGTCTGTTGTCGGGTAAATCTGTCTCTCGAGGTTTGCGTAGCAAGGCGTTCAAGGTATCCGGAGTTCGGATATGCAAATCTCTTTGGGGAAATGGAATTTGGATATTGCGACAGCGAAATTCTGTATCAATCAAAAAATTCACAGCGCTGACGATTTCTCGTTTGGCTGGAGGATCGTCAATCCAGATCAGGAGTTCGAACTCCAGGGCACTGTCGCCAAAAGCTTTAAACCAAACTTTAGGGGGAGGTTGAGACAAGACTCTCGACTCTTTTCTTGCTGCGGCAAAGAGGGCTTCAGTCACTAGAACGAGATCGCTGCCATAAGCGACTCCAATTGGAATTAAAACGCCGCAGGTTGAAGTCTGATAACTCCAGTTAATAATATTGTTTTCAACAAAATAATTATTTGGAACGATGACAAAAATTCCAGTAATCGTGCGAACAATCGTAGAGCGAATCAAGATTTTTTCAACGGTGCCTAATAGATCGTTAACCTCAATAAAATCGCCCACTTTGATGGGTTGTTCGATCAAAAGTGTCAGACCGCTGAGAAAATGGTTGGCTAAATTTTGCAATCCCAAGGCAAAACCAAGACCCAAGGCACCTGCAAGAACAGTTAAAGATGTTAAGCGAATGCCAAAGATTTGCGGCACAATTAATGCACCAAAGATAATGAGAACGTAGTTGAGAATGGAAGCAATGGCTTCGCGACTGCCCCGATCGAAGCCAAAGCGGGTCAGGAGCCAACGTTTAATCCCTTCGCTGAAAAGACGGGCAATGACCAACACTAAAATTCCAGCAAAAATGAGCTGGACAATTAAGCTGAGGGTGAACGATCTGCCGCCAAATTTAAACAGTTCAACTGCAAATATTTGGGTAACCGCATTTTGGAGGTGTTCGATTGGGGAAATAATCCAATCCATCATGGCTGTAGATTCAATATTTCTGTAGATCGGTAGTTTGCAGTTTTCAAGGAAATGGAAGTAATGTATTTGTCCTGGAGTCAGGTTGCATCAGGTCAAACGTCAAAAGTTCTGGAACCTTTTCGTGAAGCCAGGTTGTGAGTCCCAATAAATTAGTCCATTGCTGAAATTATGCAAAATTGTTCTGAGTTTGGGGTTGCGGGCAGACGTGGGAGTTATGCCAGGACGTTAACAAAACAAATGGCATGTTTAACTCGCACGATCCGGTGTGCCACTGAAGCAGCACTGACACAAGAGGCGTTTAATGCTAACGCTGATATGGGGATGCTGCAGCAGTTGAAACAAGACTTCAATCAATTGTTATGGCTCAGTGTGGACGATCGGGAGTTTGCTGATGTTTATGCTCAAACGATTGCTTATGGGTTATTTGCGCTGCGGGTTAGCTTCAACCAGAAGTCAGATGCTCCTCCATTTAATCGTTCCACTATTGGTCACTATATTCCCACGACAACTGCCGTTTTAAAGCGTCTGTTTGAAAGTTTGGTGGAACCGAATGCTGTGGGGCCGATTGTTGAGGCAGTTGACGATCTGGTGAAATTTCTGGCACAGATCGATCCGATGGCTCTATTGTCAGATTTTGAACTCAGCAAGCACCCAGTAGATCCGGTGGTTCATTTTTATGAAACCTTTCTGGCTGAATACGATCGATCGCAGCGCAAGCGACGAGGAGTTTACTACACTCCCGATCCTGTGGTGTCGTTTATTGTACGCTCGATCGATACCATTTTGAAAATCCACTTCGAATTGCCTTTGGGATTGGCGGATACGGTTACAGGTGGGCTTGCTCAAACGTCGCGAGTGCAAATCCTCGATCCGGCAACCGGCACGGGTATTTTTCTCCATCGAATTGTGCAACAGATTTATCAAAATCTCGCAGCGATGGATCTGACCTATCTTTGGGATCGATATGTTGAAGAAAACTTGCTTCCCCGTCTATTTGGGTTTGAGTTTTTGATTCCTCCATATATGATTACCCAACTTAAATTGGTGCAGACGTTTCAGAATCTGGGCTATCGGGTTTCGGACAAACAGGGCTTGGGAATTTATTTGACTCGCAGTTTAGATGAAGTGGTGGGAACTGCGAATCGCCTGTTTGCATGTCTTGTGGCTGAGACAAGGCATAGAGCTGAAACGTTAAGAGAAAATACTCCGATTATGGTGATTATTGGTAATCCACCCTATGCAGGAAATTCAAAAAATCGAGGGAAAAATATTGAGACTTTGATGAAGCGCTATAAAAATTTAGTGCGCTCGGAGAAGAATATCAAGCCGTTAAATGATGACTATATTAAGTTTATTTGTTTTGCCCATCATAAGATTGAACAAATTGGTTATGGTGCAATTGGTTTTGTGACTAATCATTCTTATCTGAATGGGTTAATTCATCGTGGCATGCGAGAGGAGTTATTAAGAACATTTAATGAAATCTATATTCTCGATTTGCATGGAAATTCTTTGATTAAGGAAATGACTCCTGATGGTAGGCGCGATCGCAATATTTTTGATATTAAGCAAGGGGTTGCTATTCTTTTGGCAATTAAGCATAAACTTTGTCCAAAACGGGAAGAGTTTGCTAGAGTCTTTCACCACGAACTATGGGGCGATCGCGATCAAAAATATTGTTTCTTGACCGATTACGATTTCGGTTCTGTACCCTGGAAAGAGCTAGATTTGCGTGCCCCTGCTTACTTCTTTACGCCACAGTCAGGACAGTTGTTGGAGGAATACAATCGAGCTTGGAAACTGACTGATATTTTTTTATTTCAATCAATGGGAACTACCAGCGGTAATGATGCTTTTTTATATGGTTTTTCAAGTTCAGAGCTGACGACAAAGATCGATGCAGTGTTGCAGGCAGACCTGGCAGAAAGTGGGAGTAAAATGGGCAAAACAGTGGCGAAACTGAAGCAATGGTATGCCCAAATGGGAGAGCACAATTATCAAAAATGTCTGTATCGCCCTTTTGACTGTCGTTCAATTCTGTATCATCCCCAGATTTTAGATCGAGCGAGACCCAAACTCTGGCAGCAGTTTCAGATGAGAAATCTGGGGCTGATTACATTGAGGAGAACCAGAGATGGAATCGATTCAGCCTTTTTTGTCACTGAGTTAATAGCGGATAAAAGCGTTATTTCATCCCTCGATAATGCGAATATTTTTCCGCTCTATACCTATCTTGAGCGGTCAGCTCCTCAGGGTAGCTTGTTGTGCGATCCGATCCTCAACCTGTCGTCAGATTTTCTCTTTGCCACTCATCAAACCCTGGGTTATCTACCATCGCCCGAGGCTATTTTTGCTTATCTCTATGCGATTTTCCACTGTCCGACGTATCGTCAGCGTTATGCCGAATTTTTCAAAACAGACTTTCCGCGCTTACCGCTGATCCGCGATCGCGCTCTGTTTGCGGCGCTGGTCGAGAAAGGACAGATACTGGTGGATTTGCATTGTTTGCGATCGCCCCAGCTCAATCGACGGATGACAACTTATCAAAGTAGCGGTACTGATGCCGTCACTCTGGTCAGTTATGAACCAGAACAGCAGCGAATTTATATCAATGACACCCAATATTTTGAGGGCATTTCTCCTGCACTCTGGCAATACAAAATTGGCGGGTATCCGGTGCTCAAGAAGTGGTTGCAAGATCGCAGGAAAGCCAGACGGCATCTCTCCGTTGAGGATATCCTGCACTATCAGCGCACCATTGTAGCCCTGCAGGAAACCCTGCAAGTGATGGCTGAAATCGATCGCTTAATCCCCCATTGGCCAATCGCTTGATTTTGGATTTTGGATTTTAGATTAAAAAAGGCAGAAGGCAGGCGGCAGAAGGGAAAGAGTTACTTAATCTAGAACTATTGAATGAATTATTGATATGAAATTGGTCTCGATTGTACGTCGCACCTTATTGCGATCTCTGGGGTTTCAGCCTGTTTTGGAGTCTGACAATCATATCTATCTGTTCGTGTAAAATGGCAACAACTAGCATCGGGGCATCTTCATGCATCAGCCCAAAAATATAGTGATGCTGGCAATGCATTACCCGCATATTGGCATAGAGGTCGTTTATGGTCTGATAATATCCTTGACCAGCAGCCAGCTTTGCCGCACATCATTACCAAATCTTTTGCATACTTTCGCGCCTGCTTTGCCCCCCAGTGGTCAGCGGTATATTGCACAATCCGGCGCAGATCGCTTTCTGCTGCACGGCTGAGCGTATAAGCTGTCATTCTTTAATGTCCAGATGCTGTCAGGTTTCTTCTACGATCTGTTCAAACGTTTTCTCAGAAACTTCTCCTTGTTCAGCAGCACCAACACGCTCTGTAAGCAGGGTTTGCAGGGCATGCCATGCTTGTTGCTCATCTAGGGGGAATAGTCTTTCTAACATGTAGTCCTTGATAGATTTCCCCTGAACAGCTGCCATTGCCTTAACTTGCTGGTGCTGTTCGCGGGTCAGCTCAATAGTTAGTCTGCTCATGGCCCCTATCCTACTTCCGTTGCCTTGTCCATATAAATGGAGCGAAGGAATGTAAAAATGTACATTTTTACATATAGTTGACTGTGAAACCTTTCTTCCCGTTGCTCGCTACCTTTTGCCTTTTTTCTTCTATAACCGCCCTCTGACCTACAAATTGCCTCGATCCAGGACAATTTGTAGCGTACTACTCAGTTTTTCAGAGAATACAGGCTTAAGATATTACTCCTTCTCCGTACTTTACCTGGCTTTAAGGGCCGCAAGAACTTGCCCCAGTCTACAGCAACGGTTGAATGTCCAGCCAGCGTTCTGACCCTCGATAATGGTTTGACTCTGATCCATCATTATGTTCCGGCTACGCCTGTGGCAGTGGTGGATGTTTGGGTTCGTGCTGGTGCGATCGCAGAACCCGATCCCTGGTCGGGGATGGCTCATTTTCTTGAGCACATGATCTTCAAGGGGACTGACTGTATTGGTCCTGGGGTTTTTGACCGCGTGATTGAGAGCCGTGGAGGGTTGACCAATGCGGCGACCAGCCATGACTATGCTCATTATTTCATTACGACTGCAGCTCAATACCTGGAAGATACACTGCCTTATCTTGCAGAATTATTGCTGAATGCTTCAATCCCGGCTGATGAATTTGTCCGGGAGCGGGAAGTTGTCCTGGAGGAAATCCATCAGGCGTTTGATAATCCTGACTGGCTTGGTTTCCATCGGTTGACAGAGAGTGTTTACCAGCAGCATCCCTATGGGCGACCGATTCTCGGTACGGAAACAAAATTGATGCAGCGTTCTCCAGAAGAAATGCGTTGCTTCCATCGAGAACACTATCACCCTGAAAACATGAGTGTGGTTGTGGTTGGAGGTGTGAGTCAGCTGCAGGCTGTTGAATTGGTGAATGATGCTTTCCAAACATCCTCTGTGCGGCCGAACTATCCCAAATTTGACCTGGAACCTGAACCGCCGATTGTGGGAATTCGACGTCAGGAACTGCATCTACCGCGGCTGGAGCAAGCGCGGTTATTGATGGCTTGGATTGGCCCGGGGGCAAGCCAATTACATAATGCCCATGGTTTGGATTTGCTCTCAGTGTTGCTGGCGGAGGGGCGCTCGTCCAGGTTGGTGAGAGAGTTACGAGAAGAGCGAGGGCTTGTTCATGCTATCAGTAGCAGTTTTTCTCTCCAGCAAGACTCTAGTTTGTTTACCATTGCGGCCTGGTTAGATGCCAAACATTTGGAAACTGTAGAAGCGATTGTTCGCGATCGCATTGCTGAACTACAAACAACCCTTATTTCACCCACAGAACTGTCTCGTTGCAAACGTCTATTGGCCAATGATTATGCCTTTTCCACGGAGGCACCCAGTCAGTTAGCGGGCCTGTATGGTTACTACAATACTATTGCGACTATTCATAAAGCAGTGACTTATCCGGAACAAATTCAGGCACTTCAGGCTGCTACACTCCAGTACCTGGCGCGACAATATCTCTTGCCAGACCATTATGCTGTCACTATCCTCAAACCGGATTAACGGACAAGAACGATGGCAATGAAGCCAGAATTTTGATTCTGATGCGATCGCAACAAAAACACGCCAAGCCCTTGAAAATTTCTGAGTTGGATATATGGTAGCGACAAGAACTGTTAATTTAGGTAGGAACAGATCGTTGGAGCGAGGTGTGACGCAAGCATTGCAAGACCGTAAAATCTACCAAACTATTTTGGACAATGGCATCACTGTAATTGCAGTAGAAAATCCGGCTGCTGACATCATCTCGGCTCGAATTTTTGTCCGGGCAGGCAGCCGTTGGGATCCGCCAGGACAGTCAGGCATTGCCAACCTGATGTCCGCAGTACTCACTAAAGGCACCACACAATTTTCCTCGCTAGACATTGCCAATCAAGTCGAATCAGTTGGAGCAAGCTTGGGAGCCGATGCAGCAGCAGACTATTTTTTATTAAGTCTCAAAACGGTGTCAGCTGACTTTGCCAACATTCTGGCTCTGGCTGCAAAACTGCTGCAATCGCCAACCTTTCCCGAAGAGGAAGTCAAACTAGAACAGCGTTTGGTTCTTCAAGCCATTCGTTCCCAGCAAGAACAACCCTTTACGGTCGCTTTCGATCAGCTGCGACAGTCCATCTATCAAGATCATGCCTATGCCCTGTCTGGTTTGGGAACGGAAGAAACCGTTTCTCGATTAAATCGAACCGCGCTCCAGATCTATCATCAAACCTACTTTCGTCCCGACAATATTGTGATTAGTCTGGCCGGACGAATTGCGCCTGAAACAGCCATTAGCCTGGTCGAAAAGGCATTTGGAGACTGGCGAGCGACTCCAGAGCCTCTGCCTGCCGTTATCTTACCCTCTATTACCCCGCAACCGGCCCAGCACATTACCTGTCAGGAAACCCAGCAGTCAATTCTGATGTTGGGCTATCTAGCCCCTCCAGTCCAGCGATGGACAGCAGATAGCCACGATCTCACTACAGACTATGCTGTCCTCAAACTACTCAGCACGTATTTGGGAAACGGTCTCTCCAGCCGTCTATTTGTTGAACTCAGAGAGAAACGGGGTCTAGCCTATGAAGTTTCAGCTTTCTATCCAACTCGTCTGGATTATTCCCACTTTGTTGCCTATATGGGCACCGCACCTGAAAATACAGCCATTGCCCTGGACGGGTTGCAAACTGAAGTTGAGCGACTTTGCGCTGCGCCCCTCCCTGATGAGGAATTGATCGCAGCCAAAAATAAACTTCTAGGGCAATACGCTCTGGGCAAGCAAACTAATTCACAAATTGCTCAAGTTTTAGGGTGGTATGAAACGTTAGGGCTGACGGTGGATTTCGATCTCCAATTCCAGCAAGATGTTGCTGCTGTTACTCCCGAACTCGCCCAGCAGACTGCCTGCAAATACTTTTCAAAACCCTATCAATCTATTGTCGGTCCCCAAGCCGCTGTTGACTTGCTTGCAGTTCCTGCTGTCCTATAACTGGTCGCGATCGAAAAATAAGGATTTTTGAGCGCACGGGTGGAACCCGTGCGCTCAAAAATCCTTACCTCTATAGGGCTACCCTGTAACTTTGGCAAGCAATTGCTATACTCAAAGCGATCCGCGATCGGCGTTGGGCAAATCCTGGTGTTGCGATCGCGGACAGATGGCATAGAGGCAAATTTGATGGTTAGAAGCCCAATCCACCCCCTGGGAAGTATTGCATCCATTGGCAAGCACTGTTTTCGCTGGAGCGCGATCGCACTAGTCCTGCTTGGAATGGGCAGCGGCCTTGCTGCAGCAAGCAACGCAAAACCGCAATCCGACACCCGCACAACAACAAATCCAAGCCATTCCGTCCTGCTTGCCCAGGGCCAGCCCATTCTTCAACTTGGCAATCGCGGTCAACCCGTCTCTGAGCTACAATCCACCCTCAAACGACTAGGTTACTACACTGGCGCAGTCGATGGCATTTACGGTCAAACCACAGCCCAGGCCGTCGCCCGCTTTCAACAAGCAGCTGGGTTGAGAGCCGACGGCATCACCGGCTCAGACACCTGGAATCGGCTATATCTTACCGTTCGCAGCTTGCCCACAGCCCCACCAGCTTCAGAACCCTTGATTCGGCGCCCCGTCCTCCAACCCGGCAGCGAAGGCAGCGAAGTTTCTGAACTACAAGCCGCCATCAAGTTGCTTGGGTATTACTCCGGCCCCGTCGATGGCCGCTACGGCCAGACCACCGAAGCCGCCGTCGCCAGATTCCAACAAGATGCAGGCTTAAAGGTGGATGGCATTACCGGCCCAGCCACCTGGGATCGCCTCTTTCCCCCCACCCCCGCGCCGCCCCGCGCCACCCCCACAGCAACCGCCCCCACCTGCAACTGTCCCCCAGCCCCCAGCCCCAGCGACAACACCGCCAACAACACAACACCATCCCCCCCCAACCCGACACCCACCACAAATGTCACCCTGCCCATTTTGAGGCCAGGCATGCGCGGCCCCGCTATTATCAATCTGCAAGAGCGACTCCGAGCCATTGGCGTTCTCAAAGGTGTCGTCGATGGTGTCTTTGGCCCTGCTACCGAAACTGCCGTCAAAGCCGTGCAGCGCAACTCCAGCCTCAATCCCGACGGCATCGTCGGCCCTGCCACCTGGAATGCGTTATTACGATAGGAGGACGGAAGAGGGAGGACGGAAGAAGGAGGAATTCGATTGGGATAAGCAGTAGAGGGTGAAAAGTAGTCGTCACTTTAGTGCTGCTGCGTCTTTCGTATCAGTTCTGCAGCTCTGATTTCATCGTCGCGGGATTGATCTTGTCTTTAGTTGGGGACTGCGATCGCAAACCCAGATCAAGCTCTTTTGATATCGATCTCCCCAGCTTCAACCCACCCTAAAACTTCGACACCCCCAACCTCATGCAACGTTCGTAGTCAACACCTCAGTGCCGCAGAGTCCATCGAGCCAGCGCGATACCAAATCAGCGAAAAGCCTTCTTAGTCAGCACTTCAGCGCTGCAGAGACTCTCAAACAAGCGTGACAGCCTTTTCTTATCCTGGCTCGTCGTCAGTCGATAGCCGCGAACCACAGAGAGGTAATCTATGGGAGAATTGTAATGATGCAAATGTACTAAAAATATGACGCGAACGCCGTTCGACGAATTCTCAAAGCAATATCTGAAAACCTTCCTCTCGGATCGAGGAACCTTAACCCGCAACCAGGAAGTGTCTGGAGAATCCACCTACATTGACATTTTGTTTATCCCCGAATTGCCCCCCAAAACCAACCTTGCCTCTCTCGGATTGTTGGGGCGCTTCGCTGCCACCCCCTGTTTGCTGGAACCCTTTCGCAATCCCCCCACCATCGAACAAACCTGTAGTTGCCTGTACAAACTCTTGCATGTCCGAGCAGACTCCTATCGTCAGGCCAGACGAGAAGACCGCACCTTGACCGATGCCGAGCAGCCACGCCTCTGGATCCTGTCACCCTCAGCCTCCCCACGGCTGTTGAGCGGCTTTAACTTGACCGCCGATCCGCAACACTGGGGCCTCGGAATCTACTTCTGGGGCCCGTTCGAGCGAGCGGCGCTGGTTGCCATTAATCAGTTGCCGGTCACGCCAGAAACCCTTTGGGTGAGAATATTGGGCAAAGGCAAAACCCAGGCACAAGCCATTGCCGAAGTGCTGGCACTGCCGAAAAACAGTCCCTTTCGGGCCAACGCTCTGGAATTATTGACCATCTGGAAGATTATTATAGAAACAGATGCAGACGCCAATGCAGAGGAGCGAGAGTTTGCCATGACCTTATCGCAAGCCTATTTAGAGTGGAAACAAGAAACTGAACAACGCGGCATTCAACAAGGTGTGCAACAAGGCATTCAACAAGGCGCACAGCAGGAGCGCCAAACCACAATCGAAAATTTCTTGAAGGCCAGATTTGGTGCATTAGACGATCGGCTGGTTGCGATTGTCCCACCCTTTGCAGCGCTGCCCTCGCAAGAGTATGCAGCCCTGCTCATGCAATTGACCCAGTTGTCGCGGGAAGCGCTGCTGGAGAAGTTTAACGACAATTTGCCATGACCTTATCGCAAGCCGATTTAGAGTAGAAACCAACACCTGAACCCCGCCGCATTCTGGACAGTTTACCGGGTCAAATTCCTGGGGTCGCCCGATCGCTGCAACCCTTATTCTTTCGTTGACCCCAACGAATCGTTTGTCCCATAAAGGATTCAGCCGCTTCCAACCATCTTTTATTGAGACAAATTCTCAAATCTTTAGATGCGCTTCAGCATCCAACGAAAATCACCTGCTACAATCATTGCAAAGTCAGGGGTTTAGACCCCGGCCCTTCCCACTCGCTGGGAAACCAACTGAATGGAAACAAGCAAGCAAATCATTGGTAATGTCTCCATCGTGTCTTCCCACTCGCTGGGAAACCAACTGAATGGAAACTCATTGGAATCACCTCCTTAGGCAAAACTGGAAAGGCTTCCCACTCGCTGGGAAACCAACTGAATGGAAACAACTTGGTGGTGCCTGTGACGGCAGCTGTTGATATGGAAGCAGTTCTGTCCCACCGCTTGCATAGGCGCAGTCCACTCTTCCCACTCGCTGGGAAACCAACTGAATGGAAACGCTCCTGATTTCAGCGATGTCGCGTTCAACTTTGGGCTTCCCACTCGCTGGGAAACCACCTGAAATGGAAACGGGACCGAGATCTCCTGAACATTCAATGTCAGAGCCTCCCACTCCCTAGGAAACTAAGAACCACAGCAAGATGAAAACCAAAGAGAACAGTCCAGATGGCTAATCGTACGCAGTTCTAAATTCCTCTGGACGCTGAATTAATAAAATCTGCAGGCGAATTTAGAGAGCGGGATCCTTGAAGGATCCCGCTCTCTGGCTCTCAGGTCTTTTGCATCGGCAAAGGAGTGATGCACTGCGAGCAGCAGCGACTGCACCTACTGCAGCGCATTCGGATCGATGCCCAGTCTCCGCAACTGCTCAGCCAGTTGCTCAGCCCGCTGCTCGGCCTGCGCTCTGAGCAGCTGCTCTTGCGCTCTCAGTTGCTGTTCCTGGTCTGCCCGCTGCTCGGCCCGGTTGCGTTCCAACTCTGCCCGCAGCCTCAACTGCCGTTCTTGTTGCATCTGCTGTTTTGCCTGTTCCAGGATGTTCTCTGGAGCCGGATAGCGCTGGCCCTGCTCGTTATACCAGTAAAGCCACTCCCGCGTATAGTCCCGATGGGTATCCCGCTCGGTGCCGATGCCCAGGCCCAAACCTGGCATCCACACTGGGTTTCCGGGTTGCCGCACATACACGCCATTCACCAGATGGTAGACCTCGAAGGGGTCGTGTTTGTCCCGCCGCCAGTGGTTGGGATTGTAGATGGTATAGTATTGTACGCCCAAGCGAGCATATTGGAAGAGTTTGCCCTGCCCTTGCTGACGATCCCGGTCGCGTTCGTATTCGCCGCCGGGCTTCTGGGAAACCACCTCCAGCACCCATTGGGGCATTACCCCTTCTTTCCAGACCACATAGCTCTTGCGCAGCTTGCTCTGTTTTCGCACCCGCTCCACACCCAGCGACAGAAAAGCATCAGGGCCGATCGGCGGTTGGTGCAGCGTGTGGTAGAGCCCCAGATTGACACCCATGAACCAGTCCCGGCGCTCGGCCCAGGCTAGCAGCAGAATCGCTTGCAACAAAAAGGGCACGAGCAATTGCAGTTCGTTGTCCACAGGCTGATGATCCGTATCGGGTAGATCGTCCTCGCTCGGGAGGCGCGGCAGGTTTGGGTCGGTTTGGAGCAGGGCGGTCATAATACTCGCTCCGAGAACAAGGGTTAGTTCAAGTGTAATGCACTGGCTAGGGTGGAAGAGGACAAACTCATCAGGTCGAACGTTCAGGAAGAGGATTGCTGGAGATCGTTGCGATCGTCACAATTGATCCTTTTCCCCTTCCCCCAACTTTTCTCCTCCCTCTTCCATCATCCCTCTTCCGTCCTTCTCGTCATTATGCTTCTCGTTCCAATATCATCGTCACTGGGCCGTCATTGTCGATGGCAACCTGCATCATCGCGCCAAACTCGCCCGTCTCAACCCGGAGGCCGCTTTGCTGCAGCAGGGTAACGAACTGCTGATAGCGTTCCCGAGCATCAGCAGGAGCAGCCGCCTTGTCGAAGGAGGGACGGCGACCTTTGCGACAGTCGCCATAAAGGGTGAACTGACTGATAACCAGCAGCTCGCCGCCGACCTCCTGAACCGATCGGTCGAAGCGAGGATTGTCGCGCTCTGGATCGGGAAATAGCCGCAACTCCAGGCATTTGCGCGCCATCCATTCCAGTTCAGCGTCGGTATCTGTGCTGGCGATGCCAACCAGCAGATTCAGTCCTCGGCCAATTTGCCCAACGATCTCGCCGTCAATAGCGACGTGAGAGGCAGTAACTCGTTGGATAACAACGCGCATTGTTAGTGGCTAACGACACAGGCTTCGAGTTGCGATCGCAACGTCTCGCAATCCAAATCCTGACCGATCAACACCAGCTGATTTTTGGGTTTACCCTTCCACTCATCATCGTCCAGAGAAAAACGCTTACCGCTGAGATGGAAGATATGACGCATGGGACTTTCCTGAAACCAGAGAATCCCCTTCGCCCGGAAAACAGAAGGAGGCAGCTGATTGTCCAGGAAACTTTGAAACTTATGAATGGATAGAGGATTATCACTCTGGAAGGAAATAGAGGTAAACCCATCATTCTCCAGGTGGTTGGAATGATAATGATGGTCGTGCCCATGGTCATGCTCATGATGGTCGTGTCCATGGTCATGCTCATGGCCATGATGAGCATGACTCTCGCCATTGTGCTCGTGGTCATGGTCGTGATGCCCATGACTCTCGCCATTGTGCCCATGGTCGTGGTTGTGATGGTGATGATGGTCGTGACTGGGAGCAGTTTCGTCCGTTTTAAAGTACTTTTCCGACTCAAACAAACCAACGCTCAGAATCAGCGGCAATGCGACCTGGGAGCGAGTCGTGCGCAAAATTCTGGGATCGGCTTTGATGTCGCGAATCCTCACTTCCAGATGATCCAGATCGGCCTCCTTCACCAGATCGACCTTATTCAACAAAATGACATCGCCGTAAGCAATCTGACTGTAGGCCGCTTGACTGTTAAACAGATCCAGGCTGTAGTTCTCCGCATCAACAACCGTGACAATCGAATCCAGGCGCGTCATATCCCGTAACTCGGTCCCCAGAAAAGTCAGCGCTACAGGCAGAGGATCGGCCAATCCCGTCGTTTCCACCACCAGATAATCAACCCGGTCCTGCCGTTCCAGGATACGATAGACAGCATCGACCAGGTCGTCATTGATGGTGCAGCAAATGCAACCGTTACTCAACTCCACCATTGAGCTGTCGTCGTCCATCGTGACAATCAGCTCGTTATCAATGCCAATCTCACCAAACTCATTTACCAGCACGGCGGTTTTCAGCCCTTCCTGGTTGCTCAGAATGTGGTTGAGCAGGGTCGTTTTACCACTGCCCAGGAAACCAGTGATGATGGTAACAGGAAGGCCGTGCTTGGGCACGTCCATTGTGGGAGTCGGAGCGGAGGTCACTGCGGATTGCATAGCACGTTGGTAAGAATGTCAAAAGATACAACAGGCTTCATCTAAAGGGAGGCCGACCGGGCATAGCAGACCTCTCTTTGAACTGCCTCTCCCTATTATTGCTTATCTGGAATGATATTTGTTTGCAGGTTAAACAGCATTTGTGAATTCAAAATTAAACATTAAAAATCTTCGAAAAAATCTTCGAATCCTTGGTATCAGTCTGAAGCAGCATTTTCATTCAGGCCGCACACCTGTCACCAGACAAGATTGATAGTGTTAGTACTGGCAGAGAACCCAAAATGCTTCTATCCTCGGTTCCTCCTGCTTCAGTTGCTCTCCCTGCTTCAGTTGCCAAAAATCAGCATTCCCGGAGTGCCCTCACTTCATCGATACTCAAGTCTGTCATTTCGCTAATCTGTTTGCCAGATACGCTTGAAGGCAAAACCTATTTTGGAGTGGAATGTGGGTTATATTGGCGAATATCTATGTAATTTCTCTGTCAGGGTAGACTGGGGTATCTCTATCTAATCCACTAGATTAGAGTGTTAGGCAAAAAGTTTCTCTCCAATCATATAGTTAGGTGTACCCTCAGAAATAGTTATTTGAGAACCCTTCGGTTTCAAACTCAGCAGTTGTGCTTCACTATTGATTAAGCTGTTTTTTATAAAGAATTGTTGCTCTTAAATGTAGAGGAATCTGAATAAAGTCAGAATATTCAAATTCTAGAAGGCTATGAAGTATCTATTGGCGGAGGCGAAACATGCGAATAAGTGAGAATTTAATCCAAGACTCAAGTATTCCGATTTCAAAAACCTATCGAAAGTTACATACTGGATCGATTCTTGAAGATAAGGGAAATAAATGGAAAAATGACCCTAGAGCATGGGTTGACAACTTAAATCCAGCAGAAAGAAATGATGCTCTCCGTGAGATTTCCCTGTTAGATAGACCATACTCTATTCGAGAAACAGAAAATGAAGAATTTGAAATTATTAAGGTTCCTGGTTCATCTGTCTACTTAGGTGAACAAGATAGGTCTGATTATGTAGAACTAAGAAAAGTCTTGTTGGAGTTTAATTTTAATGATGATAAAAATAAACTAAAAAAACAAATTAGAGACCTCTTCGGTAAGCTAGAGGGAGTTCCAATAGATAAGCGCGAGAAAATTTCTCGCGCTCTAAAAGGATTAAGCAAACGCTTAGAACAATGCAGCACTTCGATGCGAAGCAAGGGATTTATATTTGATAAATTAAAAAAAGATATTGAGCGTTCTGATAGTGAGATAGATAGAGAAATTCAGGATGAAAGCTTAAGAAAGCAGGGTGAAGAAAGACTTAAGAGGGAACAGTTAAGACTTGATTTTTTCAGACAACTTCTAGAAAGGGAATCTATAGCAAACATTGTTGGTTCTTTTATGCTGGTAGTGATGATAGCATTTTTGATTTTTATTGTAGCGAGCACTGGAAATCAGAGAGCATTGACGATTATAGAAAATATTATTTTAATATTGACTGGCTTTTTCTTTGGACAACAACAAGCCAGAAAAGATTAAACAAAAGATTTGTTAGGGAGAGAATTTTATGTCTAATAATACCCCAGAGAACTGGAAAATAATTACTTCTGGTGACTCTGGTATAGAAAAGCTCCACAGGGAATTTAGATTTAAAAACTTTAGTTCAGCATTCAGTTTTATGACACAAGTTGCTATGATTGCTGAACGCCTTCAACACCATCCCGAATGGTACAATGTTTACAATATAGTTATTATTGATTTATACCGACATGTGAAGGGTGACATAACTGAAAAGGATATTAAGTTTGCTCGGGAAGTCAATAAAATTTTGGGTGAAAATTAGTGTAATCAAGTTGTTTTGAGAGTGGTTTGAGGCCACGAAGCTCAAAAGCCTGGGGTTTTGCGATTCTGATATAAACCCTGGATATGGGCGAGTCTATTCCAGAGGAAATGTCCAATTTCTGGTAGTCAGTTGTTGCGTGCTACAAAGAAGCTGATAGAGATGAATTGTCCAATTTTTCCTGCTCTAAATCGATAGCTTATAAGCAAGTTCAATGAATAATATGAATTCTGAAAATATCAGACCCGATCTCAACTTTTTCAAGATTCGGCCTAGTTTAAAGGATGATGCTGACAAGATTAAAGCGTTAGGCAACAAGATTTTCGGTAATGGTTACTTAGATGGCTGGTTTAGTCAAGATTCAAGCTCGGAAGATTCTATCTGTTTGGTAGCCACTAGACATACGAGCATCATTGGCATGATTTATTTTAATCGGATAAAAGATTCTCCAAAAGATAGCAGATTTTTTCAGTCCCTTATGGTCGATCAGCAATATAGGCGGAAGGGGATTGGAACCGGTCTATATACCGATGCACTCCAAATTTTAGCTGAAGCAAACGTCCGATCTTTATATGCTAGTTGCTGGAAAGAAAGTCCTAATTCAGGAATTGTCCAATTCCTGCAAAAGAAAGGATGGGAAATTTCTTCTGTTAAAGAAAAATACTGGTATACTGAGAGTCTTGAAGCTGGTTACCAATGTGCTCTATGTGGTAACCCTTGTTTTTGTACAGCAGTTTTGATGAGTATGGCTCTGAACAACTAGTGCAGGGCGCGGTACAAGTTAGGCAGCTGCTAACAACATCGTTGGCTAGTGCAATATCACAATTAAAAGTTAGGGTAAACCCCACGGGGTTTACCCTAACTTTTAGCGCTGAAACTTTTAGCGCTGACAGAGCACTAGCTTTCTGAAAACAAATTTTTGCTAGGCTGCCGCAATCACCAAGATTCAATGTTGTGTTGTTTCCGTTACCCTGAGCTGGGGTCGCGGAACGCAGGTCATATACGAAGGCGGTAGCGCTTACTCAGGAGGCTTTGCGGCACTCATGTAAAGTGCTGACTGCGAACTTTGCATTTAGCTGTGTCGCGGCGCTGATCGTTGAGATTAGACAAGTGCAGCCGAGCGCTGGGTGAGATTTGCCCCTCCCAGTTCAGCACCCTGGAAATTTGCCCCGGTCAGACTGGCACCGCTGAAGTTTGCGCCTTGAAGGTTAGCATTGCTAAAGTAAGCCCCTTCTAGATCGGTATCCCAGAGGATAGCGCTTTTGAGATTTGCACCTTTGAGATACGCTTCAGATAAATTGGCACCGCGTAAATTGGCTTCGCTGAGGTTGGTGCCGCCGCTGAGGTTGGCTCCGGTCAGATTCGCTTTGCTGAGGTTGGCTTTGCTGAGGTCGGTGGCAACTGCATCGGCGTCCGTCAAATCCGTCCATCTCAGATTGGCCATGCAGAGATTGGCAAGATTCAGGTTGGCCTCGCTGAGGTTAGCACCGCTGAGGTTGGCACCGCTGAGATTGGCGTGGACGAGATCTGCCCCGCTCAGATCGGCTCCAGAGAGATCTGCCCCGATGAGATTGGCTTCGTTTAAGTTCGCTTTACTGAGGTTGGCTCGACTGAGGTTGGCACCTTTTAAATAGGTTTTGCTAAGGTTGGCTCCCTTGAGGTTGGCTTCGCTCAAATTCGTTGTGCCGCTGAGATTGGCTCCTTGCAGATTCGCCCCGTTGAGATAAGCTTTGCCGAGATCGGCCCTGGCCAGGTCGGCCTCGCTGAGGTTAGCCCAGCCCAGGTTGGCTCCTCTGAGATTGCTCAGATTGAGGTTGGCTTTGCTGAGGTAAGCACCACTGAGGTTTGCACCCATCAGGTCGGCCCTGCTGAGATCTACAATTTCATTACAATAGGCTGACTGGGCATCAGCAATTGAGCAAACCTTTCGTTTGTGTTGCTGTTGTTGGTTCCAGTCAGCAACGCTCTCTTTTAATAAAGCTAGATGTTTGAGATTTGCCATCGTTTACCTCGCAATCCAGAGTTTTCTCTAGTTGAGTGTTGGAGAACTGGGAAGGGTTTACAAACAGTTGGAGCCGATTGAGTAGGGCCAGGTGTTTAAGATTGGTCATCGTCTACGATCTCGCAATTCAGAAGGTGTTGATATCCAGGAGGGGAGACTTGGGGGAGGACTTACAAGAAGTTGAATCCGACGACTTCTGCTATCTCTACATTGCGTCTTGGGGGAACGACCTTGCGCGATAGCACCCTGGCGACGGCTTGCTTTCCCTGAAAGCGCTGGCTCAATGCTCCTGGAGCCATGGGTCCCTCTGGCGGAAAGCGCTCCTGCTGATGATTGCGTAAATAGACATACTGACACTCGATGTCATCTAGTTGAGTGGCGCTATTCACGCTCCAATTTTCCAGACAGGCTCCGGTCAATCGGGCTGCGGTGAAGTTGGTGGCTAGAGCCTGGGCGCGAGTCAGATCTGCATTTTTAAGGTTGGCACCGCTAAAGTTAGCGCCACTGAGTCCCGCTCGATGCAAGTTGGCTCCCGTGAGGTCTACACCACTTAAATTAGCCCCCCTAAGATTGGCACCGACCAGATATGCTTCTTTGAAATTTGTAGAACCGCAAAGACGGGCTCCGGTAAGATTGGTATCGACTAAAAATGCACCCCGAAAAACCCCCTTGCTGAGATTGGTGCCGCTCAGTTCGGCCATGTTGAGATAGGCCCAGCGAAGATTAGCCATATGTAGATCGGCCCCGCTGAGATCGGCCCCGCTAAGATCGGCTTCGCTCAAGTAGGCCCCGCTGAGGTCGGCTCCTCTGAGATTGGCACCCTTCAGGTTTGCACCTTTTAAGTAAGCACCCCGCAGATCGGTCTCGCGCAGATCGGCCTGACGCAGATCTGGCTCTAAGCCAACATTAATTTCTCGCCATTGCCGATTCCAATCCCCGATGTCTTCCTTAAGCAGAGAAATAAGGGCAGTTTGTTTGCCAGTCAGCATCCTGAACCTCCTTGAACCACTGAAATTCGCTATGGAAGGTTGATTTCTTGGTCTACTTAAATGCCTGCCGTCAGGCAACCGGGTTAGAGTGTTTGCGATCGCAGGTATTTTCCCTAAAAGCTAGACAGAAAAATTGCTCTCACCTGTCGCAAGAGTAGATGTACTCGAAGGGTTGCTGTAGAACCTGCACCATTGCAATTGGCAGTCATCATCAGCTACTCCTAAGTTAATAGCATTTGAGATACAAAGTAGTAGCTTACGACACAGCTGCTGCCAATTTAACCTCAAAAAATCGAGTGCATAAACCTTGTTTACCCTATTGTGGTAGAAAAACAACTTGCTCTCTTAGTTGTTGCCCGAATTAAATGACACCCATGAACGAGAGCAATGGAGCTGAACGAAAACTTCGTATTTGCGGATTCCCTTCACCCGCTAAAAGCTGCAGCACAAATTGCGCAACTAAACTCTGTAAGGGCTAAAGAGTATTAAAGATGGAAATTCATCTGATTCCGATATAGAGCGTTCCCTTAGAGAAAATAACTTGAGACCTCAGAGGCAACTTAAAGCATTGATAATCTCAAGCATTTCTGACTCACATCATGCATCAACGGGATCTAAAGCAGAGCATCCCGATCGGACTGCGGTTGTAGCTTAGGTAGCCCAACTGTAAAGGTTTGGTTAAACAAGCGCTCTTTATGTGAAGATATCATGACCCGCTGATGTTCTTATGAGTGTAAAGGCAATACTACTGACCGGCTGAATGTTTCAAAGAAATTTAACGATTGCTTAGAAGGAAGAGTTGGAGAGCAGAAGGCAAACAGTAAGAGATATAAGAAGGCAGAGGGCAGAAGGGGTGAGATAGGAGTCAGAAGCTGGTATCTGCAAAACTGCTGCTAACACTGCAGGGTTCAAAAGGTCAGGGGTTTAAGTTACGGTTTCAACTGCCAAGATCGCCAAGGGGCAAATATACTACTGCTGCATCATTTGTGCCGTCCTGTACTCGTTTCTACCTTCTGCCCCCTGTCCTCTGTCTCTTGCCCTCTGCCTTATTTCACCCTTCACCCTCAACCATGAACAATCAACCATGCACCAATCAGTGTCCCGACGATTCCAACGTTCTCACCGTAAGCACCTGAGGAGGGGTTGAATCAGGTGGATACAGCAACTCAACGGTGACAAAGCGATGCTCTCCTGGCGACAAGTTCAAGGCCACTAATGGCTTGCCCTGCTGACCCCGTTGCTGCACTAGATGGACATAGCGGCTGCGTAGCAAACCGCGCTGGTCTGGATAACGAACGCGCACGGTTCCGCGAAAGAAAATCCGACGCTCAGGGGGATCGAAGAAACGCAGTCCTGGTTTAGATAATCGATCCTCCTTAATTGGAGTTTGGAGGGCCAGAGTCACAGTTTGAGGTTGATTGGTGGGATTGGAAAGTGGCAACCTGAGATGATAATGAATTCCATAGTTGCCATGGGCGCGGTAAGCCGTATCGGGGTAGCGGGCAAGCATCGGCGCGCTCTGCACCTGTCCCGTACCCAGGGTGCCAAAGTCGAGACTGCTGATGCCATAGGAAAATGCCTCGCCCGCTGGTGGAATCGTGAGATAGTAGGCTTGCGGCTCATCGGTCAGATTCGCCTGCCACTGGGAACCCTGGGCTACACCAGCGACACGTCCGTAGCGGAAGTTCTTCGTCTGTTCCGGTGGTGTGGGAGTGATATGGCGAGGACCCGCTAACTCGCCATCTTTCAGGAGAGTCTCCCAGTCGGCTAGGGTTGGTGCGATTTCGTTACCATCGGGGGTTTGGCGAGCAAACTGGCCCAAACTGGCAACGTACACTGGCCCGCTACTGCGCAGTCGTAGTAAGGTTGAGCGTCCGTTGATCGGGGGATCGAGATCTTTAACGGGAATGGCCAGATTCAATAGCAGATGGCTGGTTTTTGCGGGAATGACGATGACTGGCGGCCAGAGATCTTGGCGTTTTCCTCGCAAGACGTCGTCGGTAATGCGACTGCCTGGGCCAGCATAGACGTCACCAGCAGGGTTTTCTATCCAGTCGGCAATTTCAATGAAGGGCGCATCTGGCTGACTCAAGTAACTGGCTCCCTGCAAAACAGACAAGCGTACGGGACGATTGCCAGGATTATGAACGATTGCTCCCAGGTAAAGGGTACGCAGGTCGTTAGGTGCAGTAGCTTTGGCGATGTGGTGGGCAAACAGATCGAAGCGGCCGTTGAAGGCAAAGTTGAGATGGGCAGATGGCGTCCGTTTGCTGGTTGGTGGAAAAGTGGAGAGTAGGATGCCCTCAGTTTGAACGACTTCAGGACTGTTGCTATTGAAGACAGGGATCGTGTCCAACTGGCCAGTTAAAGGTCGAACTTCCTGAGGGTGTAAAATTTCCACGCGTTCGGCAGGTGTCGCTTGGGACGTTGCTTGGGCAACTGAAAATGGCATGACCTGGGCTACTAAGGACGGTGCCAGAACAATGGGCAGCATGGGCAGATGGCAAGAAATAGGGTTAGTGGTAACCAGTCAGGATTTCCGGGCGCGAGAGTAGACCCTCTGCCCTCGGAAATCCTGACCTCTGGAAGACTATCATAGGCTGAATTGGCGGAACAAATCGTTACAGCTGAATTGCCACAATTCGCTTTTTTGTCAAATTCCTGGAACTGGTTGCCTGGCTGAACTGAACTGTTAAACTCCAGGATATTAAGATCGCGGACATAAAGTAAGGAGACGATCGGTGCTTAAAATTTTGCAAAAGTGTGCTTTCTTGATGGTTTGTATGTTTATTGCATTACTCATATTTTCTACCAGTTCTCTGGTTACTCATGCAGAGACTGTAAGTCCACAGATGACTGATACGATGACTCGCACTGATGTCCAATCAGCCGATGATGCGGAGAGTCTGGCGAACATCCTGGCCGATGATGCGGAGAGTCTGGCGAACATCCTGGCTGATGCCAAATCAGCCGATGATGCGGAGAGTCTGGCGAACATCCTGGCCGATGATGCGGAGAGTCTGGCGAACATCCTGGCTGATGCCAAATCAGCCGATATCGCAGAGAGTCTGGCGAACATCCTGGCTGATGATGCGGAGAGTCTGGCGAACATCCTGGCTGATGATGCGGAGAGTGTGGGGAACATCCTGGCAATCGATGATGCAGAGAGTCTGGCGAACATCCTGGCTGATGATGCAGAGAGTCTGGCGAACATCCTGGCTGATGATGCAGAGAGTATAGGGAACATCCTTGCCGATGATGCAGAGAGTATAGGGAACATCCTGGCCGATGATGCGGAGAGTGGAGAATAACCGATCGAGGTTTGGGTAGCGATCGACAAGTAAGGATTTCTGAGCGCACAGGTGCTATCCACGCGCTCAGAAATCCTTACTTTTGGGGGACTACCAGAAAGAGAGATAGGTAGATATTTTACTGGCGGTTCGCGCATTTTTCTGAATCCCATGGAATAGGGTGCCCTACCAATCTGCAATCTTTCCCTATCAATGGTAGAGCCTTACAACATCCCCAATAGCAGCAAGGGCACCCACAAGAGGTGCCCCTACAGAACGCGCTGCAGATTGCGCGATCGCAACGAACCTGTAGGGGTCGGTCTTGTGCCGACCCTGCGTCTAGCGATTCCGTGCGAAGGAATCGCTATGCAAAACACTTGCTCTGGCAAAAAACACCGAATCGTCTGTATAGAGAGTAAGACGATTTTGAGACCTACTCAATAGCATTTACCTTTTGCCAAAAAATGTCGGAGTCCGAATTTCATAACGGGCTACCGAATTTCATAATGGACTGCCGATCATTGTAAAGCCTGCCCAATAATAAGGATGAGAGAGCGTTCGATCCTCCAATGGATCTAATTCTGGCGGGAGCAATATGCCCCCTCGGAGATTGCGTAGTTCTCCTCCTTCGATCCAGACTTCTCCCCTGAGCATGGCCACCTGGGCTTTTTGCAGCGCTTCCGCTTTAATTGATGCCTCTCGCAAATGGTGATAGAACTCTGTCATTAGTCCTAGCGTGCCCTGATCGCTGACATACCACAAACTGGCCAGGGCCGACTTCACTCCCGCTTGAATGGTTAAACCCGCAAATCCCAACTCTGCCTCCCGATCGCCGATGGCAGTTCTACAGGCACTGAGTACCAGGAGTTCTACAGGTGGGTTGCCCCAGTCTAACTTTGCCAGCTCGCTCATCTTTAGCCTGCGTTTCCGCAACTGGATATAGGAGTTGTTGGGGCTTCCTTTTTGGAATTCTGCGTGGGTCGCTAGATGAATGACCTGAAAGGCAAGCCGGTTTCTCCGTTTCAGCTTGTTTACAGTGAATTCTTTGTTGAGGAAGGATTGTCCCGGCCAGAGAGTGGGAACAATCGTTGCTATTTCTAGCGGTACGGCGGGCAATGGTGGATAGATGCGGTCATTAAACTCTGAAGCTCCCATAGCCAGTACCTGGGCATCTGCCAGCGGTTCGTACTGGTTTTCAATCAAACTGAAACTGGGAATCAGACTGATATTGTATTCTTCGACTAGAAAGCGGTTGCCATCGTGCAATGCAGCAACTGGCAAGCTACGCAATCCCTCTGCCATTGAGAACATCAACGAATCCACTTCCAGCTCTTCTAAAGAGGTCGACAGCGGTGCAATCATCCACTGATGTAATTGCTGAGCAGAAGCCAGGTAATTGGTATTTTGCCGTTCAAGTGGGTCGGTGGTTGTCTGGCGAAATTCTTTCACGACCCGGAACAACTTTTTTTCGGTCACCTCCGGCAAAACCTCGATAATGGGGGAACCAGTTGGCGGAATCAAGATTAATTCCAGCCGATCGGAATGAATATCAATGTAGATCAGGGCAAATTGTCGACCTGTTTGGGCGGCGATGGTGCGGAAGGTTTCCTGGGTGTTGAAGACGGAAATATTGCGATCGACTAGTGCATCGCTGACTCCGAGATAGTCTAAAAATTCTTTGTTACGGGATTGTTCGAGTTGATCGAAAATTTCGTTTGAGAGTTCGTCGTCCGTCCAGATGCCTTCAATGCGATCGCCATTGGCAAAGGTAAAGACGCCCCGGCCATTGCGCTTGCCATCGCGGAATTCGCCTTCAAACCGATCGCCATTGGCATAGGCAATGACGCCTCGACCGTTGCGCTTATTATCCCGGTAGCCGCCTTCATAGTAGTCTCCATTGTCAAAGGTGAAGCGACCAACGCCATTACGCTTGTTGTCGCGGAATTCTCCTTTGTAGAGATCGCCGTTGGCAAACCTGAAACTGCCAATGCCATTGCGTTTACCGTTGCGAAACTCACCGTCATAGCGATCGCCATTGGCAAAGAAAAAAGTTCCCCTGCCGTTCCTGACTCCATCGCGAAATTGGCCTTCGTAGCGATCGCCATTGGCAAAGATCAGGATGCCAGTGCCATTTCTGAGTCCGTCGCGGAATTCTCCCTCATAGCGGTTGCCGTTGCTGTAGCTGCAAATCCCTCCACCATTCAGCTGCCCTTCCTGGAAGTCTCCCTCGCATTGGGAGCCATCGGGAAGGGTGACAATTCCTGCGATCGCAGCTATGGGTTGACCGATTAGGCTTGCACAACTGAGGCCAGCAGTGGCCAGGATCCCAATTCCAAGTTGTTGGATTGTACGGTTGGATGGCATGAAGTTACACTGACGATTGACAACTCTCAAGTGGCACAATCTTATATTGTGAGGAGTTTTGGCCAAATTATCTATATGGATAATACCGAGATTTAGTCAACTGAGTTTGGATTTGTGATTTTGGAGGTCAGCGGTCAGCGGTCAGCGGTCAGCGGTCAGCGGTCAGAAGAAAAAGAGGGAACAGAGAGATTTTGCGAGGGTAGCCGTAATGTGATTGTCAGTCCAGATTCAACGCTCAACCCGATCGAGCTATCAGGGTAGAGGGTCAGGCTAGCCGCTAAGCGCCAATCGCTAAGTGCCAATCGCAAACACTGTATTTTTACTTAAGTAATGACTAATGGACTACACTGCAGCCGTTAATGTTCTGAAACAGGCGGATCCAATTTTGGCTCAATTAATCGAGCGGATCGGGCCCTGCCAACTGCACCAACGACGCCAAACAGGCAATTTGCTGGATTGCCTTTCCAGAACGATTGTTTACCAGCAGCTCTCTACAAAGGCGGCTTCCACTATCCATCGCCGCTTTCTAGCGCTATATCCGGGGCAGTCTGGCCCTTCTGCCCAGGAACTGCTGGATACCCCGGATGACGTGTTACGGAGTGCGGGCATTTCGCGTTCCAAAGCGACTTATTTGAAGGATCTGGCCCAAAAAGTATTGGATGGATTGCCTGCTCTGGAAACCCTGGCAACCATGGAGAATGAAGCAATTATCCAGGTGCTGACCCAGGTGAAGGGAATTGGCACCTGGAGCGCGCAAATGGTGCTGATTTTTCGGCTGGATCGCCTGGATGTGCTGGCAGTTGATGATATGGGGCTGCGTTCAGCGGTGCGTATGCTCTACGACCTGGAACAATTGCCGGATAAGAAGAGATTCAAACAGATTGGTGAAAAATGGCAACCTTATGGTGCGATCGCATCCTGGTATCTCTGGCGCAGCCTGGACTTCAAATCATGAAAGACCGCACATATCTGGTGATTCGGCTCGACTTGGATGGTTATTTTGCACGCCTTGCTCCGCAAGGCGTGCAAAATAATTCAATTTGTAACCGAGTACAAAAATTAGAAGTTCGTCTTTTGTTGGGGACGTTAACTTTTCAATTGTGTAATTTCATATAAATCTATTGGTTCATTGGAGACGGTACGTTACTAACATCGCTGAGTTGATCTCGGGAGGTGCCAAGATGCTGCAAGGTGAGGCAGGGGGAAATGTAGGCGGGTTATGTCATGAAGATTTAACTTCAAACGTCAGTACCTGTACACAATAAATTGTAGATATCGGAATTGGGAAATGCTTGAATTGCAGGGACTTCAGCCAATTGAAATGCACGATTTATTTTGTTTAACTCCTTAAAAATTCGGGTAGTCCTATGTAGGTGTAATGATTTTTGAGCATGCAGGGGGAACCCGCACGCTCAAAAATCATTACTTGTTTACCACTACCAAAATTCGGTGTTTGTTATGCAGCAAAATAAACTGAGCCTGGGATCGAAAATCCCAGGCTCTCATGCTTTATCCTATTGACTAATGCCAAATATGCGAAACCTTGTGAGTGACTAACAAGGCATTAGAGTCAACCCATTGCTCTCTTTCTCTTGAGCAATTTGGAGGATTTCCTCATAATCGCGAACATCTTTCTGGGTTTCCCAAATACGTTTCAGACTACGGGCAGAAAACTTGCTCCCACAATAGGCATTAATGCCTTTAGCAAGTTTTTCATACTCGGAAGGATACAACGGTTCTGCATAGTCATCAATCAATTGATTAATGCGGTGCAGAGACAATCCTATTCGTTGAGCAAAGTCTGCCCGCGAGGGGTTGTCCCCTGCTTCCAGAGTCTGCACAATTAACCCGGAAATGAGCATGGGAACAAATTCGTTCATCGTTTTTGCTCCTTCATTGATTAAACAAGCCTTATCTGAATTGTAGAGGTATTTTTACCCGTTATATGCAATCCTGCTGAGTGCAGCCCAGTTTCCCCTAGATTTAAATCCAAAAAACAGCTCCATCATCGCGCTTGCTTGCGCCGGATGGCTTGTGCAAGTAACTCTGCGAAACGCTCTTCGTTCTCCAGATCGGCAATTGTTCTAGTTGCCAGGACAGGCTCAGTCGCGAGTTTATTCATGTAAGCATGGAAAACGATTTCATCGTCCCGGTGTTCTAGCAGATAGGCACGGAGTTCTTCACGAGACATTGTGTATATATCGGGGGGTGTCATAAAAATTCCCACTCACCATTTGGGGCAACCAAAATTTCGGTCTCTTCACCCGCCAAAATGAATATTTTGCGGCTACGTCCGTCCAAACGCACGACAAAAATGGATCGATAGAGGTTGGTCAGGTGCTGGCAAAGGATAAAGCACATAAAAGCTTGAGCTGTAGTCGGCAGAATTTCAACTCCTGAAAAATGAATATTGTTTCCCTCATTCTACGCCATCGTCAGTTCAGGAGCAATGCTGGATACCGAAGCGAGTCTGGTTGGCTCGGACGCTATCGCACTGAGGCAATCGATTAGAGCCTTACAAAAGGCCCAAACATTAGGTCAATCTTCTTCCTCTATTCTCTATCCTCTACCTTCTGTATTCTGCCCTCTACCTTCTGCGTTCTGCGTTCTGCCCTCTACCTTCTGCATTCTGCCATACTCATCTGCTTCTTCCACTGTCGTTGATGATGGCAGGGAATTTCCTGATGCGACTTTGCGAAGATAGAGGCAGTGTCGCTGACTCTGACTCAGGGGAGTTGTAAATGCCTCAACGGTTTCAAGGGTACCGCTGAGCTTTTCAACGACTGGCTTTAGCGCTGTTGTATCGTCAGCACTCCATTGGCCGCGATAGAGCACGGCCAGTCCGCCGACTTTGAGCAAAGGGAAAGCGTACTCTGCACAGACGGCAGCAGTTCCGACGGCCCTAACCAGAGCCAAGTCGTAGGTTCCTCGATGGTAGGACTGCCGTCCAATGTGTTCTGCTCGACCGATCAGCGGGATAATGTTGTCGAGATCGGAGATGGCGAGCAGGGTTTGGAGGAACGCGATCTTTTTACGGGTGGAGTCGAGGAGGGTCACGTTCCAATCGGGACGGGCGATCGCGATGGGTGTTCCCGGAAATCCAGCCCCGGTGCCAATATCAATCACCCGAAATGGCTGTTCCGAACGCTCCCTTCCTGGATTCTGTATTGTGCCCATTCCCTCCAGAAACCCGACAATCCCCCGCAAGGAATCCCACAAATGCTTTTCCCAGAACTCTTTGGGTTGGGTAATCCGGGTCAAGTTGAGGGTCTGGTTGGCAATCCATATCCGCTGGTAGAGATGCTGGAATTGCTGCTGTTGTTGAGGGTCAGGTTGCCAGTGAAGGGTTTGTTGCCAGATGGGAAATAATTCGGGCAGGACGGGGAGGGCAGTATTGGTTGTCATGGCTGGGCGGCAACGGCGAGCTTCTGCAGTTCGGCCGGATCGGCAGGGGCGAGCTGGCCGTGACTCAATGTCCAGCATTGGTCTGCGATCGCAAGTAAGCTTCCGGCCTCATGGGTGACAATCAACAAGCTCCAATGTTCCTTTAGCTTCGTCAACAGACCCACCAGCTGCTCTCTCATTGACCAATCCAGACCAGCAGTTGGTTCGTCTAAGAGCAACAAATGGGGTTGACGGATCAACTGCACAGCAAGCGCCAGCCGTCTTTGCTGACCGCCGCTGAGCGATTGGGGTGGTGTCTGCAAAGGCAAATGATCTAAACCCACTTCTGCCAGAGCCTGGTTTACCCGCTCTGACCCTAATTCTGGGTGTCCCAGGCGCAATTCTTCTAGAATTGTGCCGCCGCAGAAATGCCGCTCTGGAAACTGAAACACCAGCCCACTTAATTGTTGCAGGTATAGCGAGTTCAGCACTTGAGTGCGCCACAAAATTTTGCCAGCGGTTTGCTCTGCCAAGCCTGCCAGGATCTCCAGCAAGGTACTTTTCCCCGAACCGCTTGGCCCAACAATCAATCCTAACTGCTGTGGTGCCAGTTCCAGGTGAATAGATTGCAAAATAGCAGCGGCACTCGCAGGGGGATGGTAGGTCAGGTTTTTTAGATAAAGCATCAGGTGTTTTGCCTGTGTTCAACAAGCCTGGAATTCAATCATTATTGACTATATTGACTATCTTTAACGCGACTGGGAAGGTTATTTTGAAAGCCTTACTTAGCAAGGCTTTCAAAATAACCCATTTTTATAGTTCAGCACGAAGAATCAAAGTTTAGCCCCCCTTCGGCTACTGTGTACGCACAAGTCTTGCTTTGACTAGAAATCCTGCCTGGATCCCCCCCCTAGTGTCCCTTGAAAAAAAGAGAACTCAAAGTCCCCCTTTTAAGGGAGATTTAGGGGGAGCGAGTCGCTTTTATAGCAATTCTCAGGCTAGTGAGGTCTGGAAATGTGCCCCTGCCGAAGGCAGGGGCATATTATCCATGTACTTCAGTCGCACGGGAACCGCTATATCGAGATGTTTGTACGCGGTAGTCCCCTCAGGGGCTAACCTTCCAAGTGGTGTCTTTAACGCAATTGGATGGACTTTTGGGCAAACCGAAAAAATTTTTCAAAGGGGGGGTGACAAACTCAATTTGGGTCTGTTATACTTCTGGACGTGTGAGGAGCGAACCAGTCAGGGTACCGAGACGAAACATGGCCAGTCGTCGGTACCCTTTCTGATTTTTATCTGAATTTTTTGCATCCTTAAAAGTCTTTGTCGCCTTGTGGCTTCTCTACAAAAGCAACTCTGCGATCGCAGCCGCCGCTCCATCTGCTTCTATATCTGGAGCAATCCAATCTGCTATTGCCTTAACTGCCGCCGGTGCATTTCCCATAGCAATGCCGATGCCTGCGTAAGCAATCATCTCCAGGTCATTGAAATTGTCCCCAATGACCATAGTGTTGTGCGGTTTCAGGTTGAGAATTTCTTCAGTGAGGTAGCTCACTGCAGTGCCTTTATCCGCTCCTGGTTTTGCTGCCTCAAGGAATTGACCGCTAGATTGGGTCAAATACAGCTCAGCCGGAGAATAACGCTCCCTGAGGTTTTTGTGTAATTGAGCAATTAATGCACCTTGAGCTGCTAGCGTTGCCGTATAGTCGCGGCTCATGGCCAGGACTTTGGTCGGGTTCGTGGTGAGAATCTGACGCAGATCGCTAACCGCATGGGGCTGAATCTCCGAGCGTTGTGCATAGGCAATTGTGGCAGCCGTTATTTCCCGGACATACAATCGATCCCCAATATAAACATGAACTAACACTGTCTCCTTCAGTGCTGGCTGCTCAAAGTAGTCCAAAAGCTCCAACGCAATGTGGTGGGCCACAGGCCAATGACGGTAGCAGGTTTGAGTCACTGGATCCTGAATTAATGCCCCCTGATAGGCCAGCAACGGCAGGGTTGAGCCAATCTCGCGGTGGAATCTCAAGGCAGAACAATACATCCGACCCGTTGCGATCGCAACCCGGATCCCTTGCGCCTGAATAGCGCGAACGACCTGTTTCAATTTTGGACTCACCTGATTTGAGTCCCCTGCAATGGTGCCATCAATATCCAGCACCAATAATCTAATATCTGAAACTTTAGAAATATCTTTGCTGCCGCTCTTCGGAGGAAGTGTATCCATAAATAATAATTTGTAGGATTAACTGTAAAGCAAGGATCCCTGTTGCTTGCAACTCAGAACCCTCATCCATCTGTGAAAATTGTAGATACCCTCCGTCCATTTTGAAAGACGTATGTTGTTTCATGGGAAAAACTGCGGTTCTCAAAATAACCAGAATTTACTTTGCCAAAAAAACGCCACATCCTAAAATCAGTAGAGTTTCTTCGGGATGAATTGATTCATAGTAGAGATGAATTGGCATCTGGAACCGAGCGCTTTATGTCCTAATTCATCCTTTAAATTACAAACACTGTTTTTCCCCTTGACTGACAATCGATGTTTTTTTCTATCATATTTATTGAGATCGCTCCTATAACGCTGCTAAAGACCAAGTTATACTTTTAGGCTCGTAATGCTCAGAATGCTTATTGTTTTTGGGATAGAGGTCAGTCAAGGGTAAACCCTATCCTAATGTCCTATCCTGAGCTTAAGTTAATCCCCATAATTCGTAGGTCGTTTAAACTTGCCAAGCCCTCAACAGATCGCAATCCAGACGCAATTCATAGAGTAAGATAGTCCCAGAGTAAAGTAAATTTTTACGAGCGCGATTGGAGGAAGGTAATAAAAATAGATTACCCCTGCAATTGTTATTGCTCCCATCAGAACAGATACCATTTGATTAAGAGGATGTTTGAAAAGTCTTGGATCCCCCCTAGCCCCCCTTGAAAAAGGGGGAATTACGGTCAAAAGTCCCCCTTTTTAAGGGGGATTTAGGGGGATCCGGATTGTTTTGCTACCTGTCTTAGGACTTTTCAAACATCCTCTAAGATAAGCTCTACCCATTTTGGAACTCTTAGTCGATCCAATGGTAAAACTGCGTATCTTGCAATAGATAGGATTTAATGACCGGATTCATTTCCCATTTCTGAGAAAGGAGGATGTAGCGTTGTATTAATCTGCCAATAATGAGGGGCGATACCCTCTATCGATCGATCGCAGAACTTTGCAGGCTGCGCAGTTCGCAGCTCGCGAATTGCGATTTCCGAGTTAGTATTGAGAGTCTCTAAGCTTAATCTGCTGCGGTGGCCTTGTTATCAACATGGACAATTCTATAGATTAAGGATAGCGACCCTCTACAAAAAACGACTATAGCAATCACCTTACTGATGTCCCTCCAATGATCTGTTGTCTTAATCCTGTCTGTCAAAAACCTCTCAATCCTGATGGCGCAGAAACGTGCAAAAACTGTGGCGAACCTCTGACCGCAGTTCTCAGAGGGCGCTATCGCCCTGCCAAACCAATCGGTCAGGGAGGATTTGGCAGAACTTATCTGGCCCTGGATGAAGACAGACTGAATGCTCGCTGTGTGGTTAAACAATTCTCACCACAAGTCCAGGGCACGAAAGCAATGGATAAAGCAGTTCAACTGTTCAACCAGGAAGCAGTTCGTCTGTATGAATTAGGAGAACACTCCCAAATTCCTACCCTCTTGGCCTATTTTGAGCATGACAAACGTCTGTACCTGGTACAACAATTTATTGAAGGCCAAAACCTATTTGCAGAATTAAAGTATCGAGGTGGATTTAGCGAACAACAAATCCGGGAAGTTCTGGCTGGTTTGCTACCCGTTCTTAAATTTATTCACGAACATCAGGTGATTCATCGAGATATTACCCCTGCAAATATTATTCGCCGAAAACAAGATGGAAAATTAGTTTTAATTGATTTTGGCGTAGCAAAACAGCTTAAGGCGACTGAAGGATCTCAAGCGGGTACCAGAATTGGCACTGAGGGGTATGCCCCCATGGAACAAATTCGCAGCGGTAGGGCTTATCCTGCCAGCGATCTTTATAGTTTGGGTGCGACTTGCTTGCATCTGTTAACGCAAACCAGACCCGATAATCTCTACGATCCCTTACGGGGGTGTTGGATCTGGCGAGAGTATTTGGCCAAACGTGGTGGTTCTGTCAGCAACGAATTAGGGCAAATTTTGGATAAATTGTTGAAAGATTTAGTGGGTGAGCGTTATCAATCTGCAGATGAAGTTTTGATAGATCTCAATGCAGCAGCCTCCATACCTGCAGTTCCCAGCCAGAGATCGTCGGCACCTGTTATAGGCAGTACTCCTCGCACATCTTCACCTCCTGCTGCCAGGCCAACTGCCCCTGCTTCGAATCCTCCCCCATCTCGCCGTCGCGTCTCAAGGCCCCCAACTTCAAGACCGCCCACTTCAAGACCGCCCACCTCAAGGCCCCCAACTTCAAGACCGCCCACCTCAAGACCCCCAACTTCAAGACCCCCAACTTCAAGACCCCCAATTTCAAGACCCCCTTTATCTTCACCTCCCCGTCCAGGGCCAGCGAGCTCCAGATCCGCAAGTACTGGAAACCAGTTTGGGCGTTGTATCCTTACCCTCAGAGGTCATTCACGTTGGATTACGTCTATTGCTATCAGTCCTGATGGGAAAACCCTGGCCAGCGCCAGCCTCGATAAGACGGTGAAGGTGTGGGATCTCAATACAGGTGACCTGCTTTTCAATCTTACAGGTCATTCCAGGGAGGTCAATGCAGTTGCTATCAGTCCAGACGGCTCCATGGTCGTCAGCGGCAGCGACGATGACACGATCAAAATCTGGCATCTTCAAACGGGTAAATTGATCCGCACCCTTAAGGAGCATGCCCGCGATGTGAACTCTGTTTTCATCAGTCGCAATGGCGAAATCCTGGTTAGCGGTAGCGAAGACAGAACGGTTAAAGTGTGGCAGCTAGCGAGCGGAGATCTCCTGCAGACCTTACAGGGTCGAGCAGGCATGATCAAGTCAGTGACTGCGAGTCCAGATGGTCAGACGGTTGTCAGTGGAGGCTTAGACGATAAAATTAAACTCTGGAATGCTGATAAAGGTCAGCTGCTGCACACGCTAACTGGTCACTTCGGCTCGGTGAATTCGGTGACAATTGGGCCAGTGGGACAGATACTCGCGAGTGGCAGTAAAGATCGAACAGTCAAACTGTGGAATTTTGAAACAGGTGAATTGCTCCATACGTTGACGGGCCATAGGGACGCTGTCAATTCTGTCAAGATTAGTCCAAACGGTCAGACTCTTGTCAGTGGCAGCAATGATGCCTCCATCAGACTCTGGAAAATTAGTACTGGCGAACTGATTGGAGTGCTTCCCGATCGGTCGCAAGCGGTGGAGTCGGTCGCGATCGCGGCAGATGGTTTGTTGCTTGCGAGCGGGGGTAAAGACAATACCGTCAAAGTTTGGCAAGTATCGCTCTAGCGTTTCGATTGAAACACAACCTGAGAAGGCTTTCGTCAATCCAAAATCGCCAAGCTAAAATCCAAAATGGATAGCCCGGCTATAGGTTAAGACGTTTCCCTGTTCCCCATTCCCCGTTCCCTTGCACCCAAAGCATGATGTCATAACCCAATACCGTAGTGCTATATTAGCGGACTGCTGCTTGCAATTTTTTGAACAGCTCAGGATAATCGTCTCTGACCCATGCGGGGAAGGCAAGGTGTGGCTCATCGGTGAGTTGGCGGGATAGCAGTTCGATGATGTCATGAACTTCGTTGACTCGATCGAACACAAAAATGTTGAATGGCATGGTTTGGTTAATATTGAAATCCAGTGCCAGGAAATGCTCAATATCAATGTCCTGACCTAAACCCAGAACAATAAATTGAACTTCTTTGCGATCGCGAACTTTATCGCAAGCAGAAGCCATGATCTTGACAAATCTTTCCTCATCATCAAATTGTCCATCGGTATAAATGATAAAAAAGGCTCCCTGGCAATCTGATTTTTTTTGAGATAACCAGGTCGTCATGCAATGGTCTAAAGTTGGACTGATAAATGTTTTTGTTTTGGGTTGATGCTCAACAAATAGCGTCCAAATTTGGGAAGCGTCCTGAATGAGGATCGGCCGGGGTATGCGCTTTTTGGGGCTAAAGAAATAGAGGTGAATGCGATCGCAAATCCGCCGACTTGACTCATTCCCAGAATACTGCCGTTTTCCAAGAATAGCGGCAACATGCCCCTCAACCACCTCCGCCAGATATTCATAGCGGCTTTGCTTGCCGGTATCTTCATCCTTGCGCACCATCGAACCGCTCTGGTCAATCAAAATAAAGACATCCCGGTTATACAAAAACGCCTCTTCTGCCGTCTCATCCACCCGACGGTCAGACAAAGCAACAGATCCCAAACTGCTCCTCTTTTCCCCTGGTCTGCTAGCCCCATGCATAACAGATTGCACAGTCGCGGTCTCTAATCTTTGCCCTACCCACTCAGGCTTATACCGCATAAACAACGCCATCAACTCAGGGCGCTTCGAGCGGCGCTCATCTGGAAACTCGTTCTTGATCCCAAAGTCCAGACAAATCTTCTCCACATGTTTGCGCACAGTTGCCTGAGCAATCACCAGGGATTGTGCGATCGCCCGATCGGAAGCCCCCGCCAGCAGAAGCTTCAAGACCTGTCTGCGTCGTGGTGTCAACCCCTCAAGCGCTGCAGTAAATTGCCGATGATTCATTGAATTGAATAAAGTCTGAAAATGCGAATCTGAACCCATTCGATCGTACACAAATGTGTATCCAGTATAAACGTGTGAGTCTTCTTGCACATCTCCTAACTGTGTACGAATCAACCGCAATAATAAAACCAAGATAAGCAGAGGTTGATTTTGGACGGGATACAAGATAGCTAAGCGCGAACGAATAAACAATCATCGCAAACAAACTGAGCAAAACCATAAAGACACAACACTTCTTGGAGTCGCCAGGGATAAATGAGCGATGAAAACGCGGAAAAGTTATTGCGAGATCGTTTTCAACACAACTCTGATTATCAGCGGGATACAGACAAATCGGTTGTCTTAAAAAATCGATCGATTCATTAAGGCAACCGATTTTCTTCTTCGATCGCTTGTTTAGCATCTTGTGACCAGTTAGGGCCTGCTTTCGATTAAAACAGACCCCTCGAGAACATAAGCTCAACAAGATTGGACAAGAGAACAATCCTCTCATTCCCGATTTTCTGCATCAATCCCTAAGGTCATGAAAACTGTTCGTAAATGGTTAATTGTTGGCATCATCGAACTCATTTTCTGTTTTTGGTTGTTGGGAAATGCAGCCAGTTTAGTGAGTTCCCCCAGCAATATAAAACTTTGGTTTGGCATCCTTTGCTATTTGCTTGGATTGCTCATTCTACCCGGTGCTTCTATTAATCATGTCGCTGGCAAAATCCACAATGCCTACGAGCGACAAAAACAACTCAAACAAGCCTTTCCTGATGACGAAACATCCCTACTTCAACTCTTGGATGTGAAGGAGTAAACAATCATGAGAAGAACATTGAAAAAACAATCGCGCCGCTTTTCCCTGCTCCGTTTCGTTGGACTGATGCTGGCAGTAGGACTGACGACATCCGCCTGTGGTGTTGTTCCAGGAACCAGTGTCAAGCGTATTCCTCCTGGCTATGTTGGCTTAAAAGTGAAGCTATACGGTAAAGAGCGTGGTGTCCAAAACGCCACCGTCAGCACCGGACGCGTCTGGTACAACGGATACGCAGAAGACATTATCATTTTCCCCGACCACGTTCAATACTACATTCTGACTGCCTCCACTGATGAAGGCTCGCCCACGAATGAAAGTATTACCTTTGGAGTTGGGGGTACCAGCGTCAACGCCGATGTTTCCCTGTCGTACTTCTTCAAAACCGATCGAATCAAGGACTTCTACGGCAAATATCTGAAAGATCCAGACGAGTTCAAGGCCACGTTGGTGCGCAGCGAAACCCGTAACTGCTTCAATCACTCAGCCACGGGCCTGAAGCCTGAAGAAATCGTCGGTAACAAGCAGGCTCAACTTTTGGGGACAGTGAAAACCTGCCTGAATGAAAAATTCGGCCCGGTTGGCGTTACCTTCGAAACCATCGGTTTTGTCAGCAAACCTCGCTTCGCCGAATCGATTGAAGCCCAAATTACCGCTCGCTTTAAAGCAGAGCAACAGGCCATTGCTGCCAAAGCTCAGCTAGAAGTTGCTGAAGCGGAAGCCAAACGTAAGATCGCTGTTGCCAAAGGCGATGCCGAAGCAGCCCGCATTCAAGCCTCTACAGTTTCTCCACTGACGATTCGTCTGAAGGAGTTGGAACTGCAGGAAAAAACAATCGATAAATGGAATGGCATTTTGCCTATCTATCAAGGGGGTAGCGCTCCGTTTCCCTCCTTCGATCCCAACGCCAATCAACCCGTTAATCCCAAAGGTTGAAGTCTAGCTAGCTCACTTCGCATATACGCGAGGGTTAGCGTCCCCATTGAGGGCGCTAACCCTTGATTCTTCGTGTCAATGAGGAGATTTAACTCGCACTTTGGGCAGTCCTAAAACCAGCATGCTGATAAAAAGCATGTCGGAACCAGTTGCGATAAGACATTGAAGTTTCTGTGCCCGTTGTTACCCAGGCACCTCCCAACATCATGCTGTGGTGACGATCGAAAAAAGGGGCTGAGTAATCTTCATAAAGGGGATGCGGTTTAAATCCAGGTAAGGGATTGAAGGTATCGCTCAGCCACTCCCAGACATTACCCCGCAGGTCGTAGAGTCCAGAAGCATGCTGGGGTGTTTCTAGCCGATTCACTGGGGTTGGCGATCCAAATTTGAAATGAAAATTATAGTCCCGATCGTCGTCCTGGTTGCTTTCAGAAGGCTTGGCTGCAGCCAGATTCCACTCTGCTTCGCTCATGAGACGAACCCCATCTCCTTTCCAACGACAAAAAGCCCTTGCTTCGTAACAATTGACTTCGACAGGCCAATCAGGCGGTAGATCTATTTCGTCAAACATCGCCCGGTATCGATAACTGCCATTGTGAGAGAGCCAGAATTTAGGCTGGTTAACTTGGTGTTTTGTTTTCCAATCCCAAGACTCTTCATCCCAGTAGTCCCGAATATCATAGCCATTACTACTGACAAACTGTTCAAATTCTCTGTTAGTAATCAGATATTGACTGGCTAAAAAAGGTTGTACCTCAATACGACGGTAGCCATATTCGCTATCCCAACCGTAAGTTGGCGAATCAGTTGGCTTACCCCATTCAATCTCCCCACCTGAAATTAGAATCATTTCATTTTTAGCACCCGTTGCAGCTGCGGGGGCATAATGCCATCCTTCAGGACAACAGACCCGATCCACAGGCAACTGACGAATGAGCATTGAAGAGGTTTCGAAGTGAATACGGTTGTGTTCGATTCCCATCATCAGTGCCCAGAGCGGATGATTTTGATCGATAGGCAAATCGAGTGCTGCATTATCAATAACAGCTAAGACTTGCTCGTATGCTCGATCTCGATATTGCCAAACCGATTGTACGTCAGGCCAGCAAATCTCTTTTGTTGCTGCATCCAGTTCTTCAGAAGTTTCAGGATCGACTCCCCGCTCAAACAGTATTTCGTATTGTGGATTAATAGGTCGCTCTAACAAGCCAACACGAAGCAATTTGGTAATATAGAACGCAGCAGAGTGGCCCAGGTAAAAAATTAGCTCGTTTCTCAAAGGATCGGGCTGCAGATAAAATGTTTCCTCGCCAATCAAGCTTTTCATCAGCATCTCTTCTAGCTGCCAGGCATCCTGAAAGTAAGCGAGGATGTCTTCCCGACTGCAGACATTAAGTTTTACAGGGGAGAGGGATTTAAAACGTTGGATGGTCTGGGTTCTAGACTGCATCTTTTAAGTTGTAAATTCTAGGTATTCAAGATCTTAAATCTCATATAGCAAGCTTATATGAGTCGTATAGAGGAAACGTCACTCTGAGAGTCTAAAATTCTCTACAGGAAAACTTCAGCTTTTCATGATTTATAGTCCTCTATGAGTAAGGATTTTTGAGCACGCGAGGTGAACCTGTGTGCTCAAAAATCCTTACTTGTTCACCACTACCAATGATTTATATCATGTCTGAGCGATCGCCCTCAATATAGACCTGGCGGTAGCGGTCAACCAGGAAAGATTTTTAAGCGTGCGGGTGAACCCACGCGCTCAAAACCTCTCACTGATGAGAACGACTGACCTGGCTACAAGTTGGTGAGGTTGAGGCCAGGCAAACAAAAGTCTCCCCGAGGAGGGAACTGATATGACTGATATCAAGGACTTAGTCTTGGGGTTTGCTAAAGAACAAAGATTTAATGAAGCGGATTTTAATGAAGCGACAATTCTTGCGTAGGGACACGGCATTGCCGTGTCCGTAAAGGTTTGTTGTTTGTGAAGTTATTTAATTTACGATCCTAATCTCTTTACCATCATTGGTATACTAACGTCCTACACCATTGACAAATTGGGAGCAATTTCGCAGATTTGATATTGCAATAATTCTCCCAGAACTGCTATGGCAAGATGCATCCTAAAAAAGAACTCAAAAAACAGGATACTTCTGGGCAGACTTCCAACAGAATAACCTTCAGAAAAGTACTTCTTTTCAAGAAAATTTGACCAGGAATTTATATTAATGCCTTCAGAAAATTATTGCTTGAATTCTCTTGATATTTGTTATCGTGCTTGACACAGAATTGAACCAAACCACTGTTTTGGATCGGTCCAAACGTTGATTGGCTCAAGACCTTTTTCCTTCAACTCTGATTTTAGAACTTTTACGTCAAACTTGCGAGAAATTTCTGTCATAATTGTCTCTCCAGCATCCAACTCAACCCTCAAATTCAACGTATCCAGACAGACGCTATGAGACTGCAAACACTGTAAGTGCATCTCAATCTGATTGAGTTCTTCATTGTAAAAGGCACAATGCTCGAATAGCTCTAAGTTAAAGTTACCCGAAAAATGTTGATTTAGATGAGTCAACATATTGAGATTAAAGGCAGCTGTCACACCTTGGCTATCATTGTAGGCAGCTTCCAAAATTGGTTTTTGTTTTTGTAGGTCTACTCCTAACAAAAAGTAATCTCCTGGTGCTAAAGCATCAAAGATTCTCAATAAAAACTCGTCGCATTCTTGGGGAGAAAAATTTCCTAGAGTACTTCCTAAGAAAGAGATAGTTCGTGCTGGGAAAGTAGTGGGTTGAAGCTGAGCAAGGGCTTGTTCGTAAGTTCCTACCAAGGCTTGGATCTGCAATGAAGGATAATCTTTTTTTAATTGTCGCGCGCTCTGTTCAAGGATTTGTCCGCTCACATCAATGGGCACGTATTGCCAGGAGGCTCCCAGGGCTTCGTACGCATCTAACAGCAAGCGAGTCTTAGTTGAGCTCCCGCTTCCCAGTTCTACTAACTCGCAGGCTCCAGTTGTCTGAGCAATCTCACCAGCAAACTGTCGCAAGATAGAGGTTTCAGTTCGGGTTGGATAATATTCTGGCAGGTCGCAAATCTTTTCGAACAACTGGGACCCATAGTCATCATAGAAGTACCGGGGAGGGACAGATTTTTGGGGTTGCATCAATCCCTCAATGACGTCTTGCCCGATCTCTGCTTTGAAATTAGGAGAGGGTTCTAAGTTGGGTAACCATTTGATGGTCAGACGTTCTTCTTGAAGGCAAGTGGAATCAGACTTCAGGGAAGATTCTCTAGATGTTACTTTCATTACATTTATGTTGGTTTTTCAAGGAGCAGAGTTCGGATTTGCTTATCAGAATAGCTTAATGGAACTTGAAATTCAAAAAAATCCCTTTTGGTTATGAAACTATCCATACCTAGATTTATATTCAGTATGGTAGACAAGTGAGTACTTTTCATCAACAAGCTTTGGCAATTTAAAGTATGACTTGCTGGCTTGCCCAAAGACACTCAAGACCAATTTTTCCTTACTATTAGCCTATGTGATAGCGGTAAAATTAAGTGTTATTACTTATGTTGATAGTTAAGAACGAACATGACCTGGAAGGTTAAGTCGTTAAATAAAATAAATTATATATTCCAATTGGCTGAAATCTTTGCAATTCAAGCATTTCCCAATTTCGATATATAAGATTTATTCTGTATAGATACTTATTTTGAAAGCCTTGCGAACAACGCTTTCAAAACAAATCATTTTTTAATGCGGGTATGAATAGATGGGGGTTAGCGCTTCCTTCAGGAGCGCTAACGTTCCATGACGTGACTGAAACTACTGTAGAATACTGGATGGTCTGTTACCGTAAATTAGATTGTTCGGTAGTGGTAAACAAGTAATGATTTTTGAGCGTGCAGGTGGAACCTGCACGCTCAAAAATCATTACACCTATAGGACTACCGATTGTTCTTATACTTGTTCTTAGCTAGAGTTTGAAATTTCTGGACGGCTACCAAGAGGGGCTATATTTTGAAACTTCTTTTGTAGCCATTGTTTCAACAAGTTGTAGCAATTGGATGTTTTTTCTGCGTTCCAAATCTAGTTGCTGTTGGGCTTCTTCCGGGGATTGGGATCGGAGTTGTAGTTGCTCTCGATACTTGTTCTCAAGTGACTTCAATGCAGTCTCATATTCCTGTTCTACAAATTGACGAATCTCTGCTCTATCGCTGCCCAGGGGTACGTTAACGGCAATGACGAATTCGCCATTGTCCCGACTTTCGAGCGCTTGAATGAAGATCTCTTCACGTCCAGCTCTGACTTGTAGCTGCTTGAATGCGCGTGCCAGGGCTGCCCAACTAATGCCATCGTGGAAAATCAATTCTGCGGTGCTGCGGATTTTTTGAAACAGTCTGGCAAATTCTCCAGGGACAAAAGTCTTATTGCTATCCAGCGGGCGACGTTCCTGAAAGACGACACGAAAGGCTTCATAGGTCGATTGGAGATAAATGTAGTCACAGATCGCATTTTCAAATCGGGTAGCACTGTTGATATTCCAATCTTCCAGACAAATGCCAGTTAAGGTCGCTTCAGTAAAGTTTGTTGCTAGGGCTTGAGCCATACTGAGGTTGGCATCTGTGAGGTTTGTGCCAATCAGGTCGGCACCATTGAGGTCGGCACCAATCAAATTCGTACTGGTTAGATTGGCACTAATGAGATTGGCTCCAATCAGATCGGCACCATTGAGCTTGGCTCCAGAGAGGTTCGCCATGCTCAGCTTGGCCATGATCAAGTTGGCCATGCTGAGGTCTATCTCGGTTAGAATTGCTCCACTGAAGTCTGCTTGTTGCAGGTCGCTCTCGATCAAATCTGCACCGCTGAGGTCTGCACCGCTGAGGTTGGCTCGGCGAAGATTGACTCGGCGAAGATATGCCTTGCTCAGATCTGGCTTGGTTTCAGGATTTTCCTGTCGCCATACATTCCATTGTGCTGGTCCTTGCTTCAGTAAGTTGAGATGCTCTGAATTTGCCAAGGCTCTGCTCTCTCAGCTGATTGACTACCTGAAAATGTTGAGATACACGACGGTTGAACACCCTGATTTTATCCTGTTAAGGCTGTATTCACCCTGAATTTGGTGGTATTGAATTTCTATATTAGTTACAAAATTGTCTATTGCAAATGCTGAAGTTTTATTGGCAAAAAAGCTTGCAGTTATCAATATAAACGGTGTTTGAACCCACGTTATTCCCTACGCTAGAAAAATTAAAAATTAGGAGTGGTAAATTAAGTGATGATCTTTGGGTGTGTGGGCCCACCCACGCGCTCAAAAATCATTACCTCTAGAGGGTTATCTGAAAATTTAGTGGTGTCTCGATCGCCACTGGGAAAGGTAGTGCTCTCAGAGGGGGCGCTAACCTTTGTTTTGTGTGCCAGATAAACCAGCTTATTTTGAAAGCCTCGCTAGAGCAAAGCTTTCAAAATAAGCTGCTAAGTCGTGTTTTGATAGCCTTGCAAAGGGCAGTGTTGGGTCGATCGAACAAGGTAGGATTCTTGAATATGTGCTTGGAACTTGAATGTACAAAAGTGTCGATCGATTGAGGTCTACTCTGTGCCATGCTGGATGGGTGGTGATTGAGACTGCGATCGCAATTCCCGGCTATGGACGATAGAAAATTCCCGGATGGTTTCCTTTGGGGGGCTGCGACGTCTGCCTACCAGATTGAAGGAGCCTGGAATGATGAGGGTAAGGGCGAGAGCATTTGGGATCGGTTTGTTCGCTGTCCTGACCGGATTGCCAATGGCGATACAGGGGATATTGCCTGTAATGGGTATCGCTGCATCTGGGAGGATATTGCGCTGATGCAGGCTTTGGGATTGCAGAGCTATCGTTTTTCCATTGCCTGGACGCGAGTGCAGCCTCGGGGATGGGGAGCTGTGAATCAGCAGGGGTTGGACTTTTACGATCGGTTGGTGGATCGGTTGCTGGCTGTCGGAATTCAGGCCAATGTCACTCTGAACCACTGGGATTTACCGCAAGCGATTCAAGATCGGGGAGGGTGGAGCGCTCTGGAGACTGCGGATTGGTTTGCTGAATATGCTGGGATAATGTTCAGGCGGTTGGGCGATCGCGTTGCTTTATGGACAACCCATAATGAGCCCTGGATGATTGCGTTTCCTGGTTATGCATTGGGAACATTTGCTCCTGGCATTGCGGATTATTCTCGTGCCTATCAGACTGTTCATCATCTATTACTGGCTCATGGCAAAGCAGTGCAGGTTTTTCGGCAAGGTGCTTATTCTGGTGAGATTGGTATTGTGCTAAATCTGACTCATCATCTGCCAAAGAGCGAGATGGCTCGGGATCTGGCAGCCTGTCAGCGTGCGGCTGAAGAAAATGGGGCACTATTTATGGATCCCTTGTTCAAAGGTCAGTATCCAGAACGATTGCTGGAGTGGATTGGCACTGACCACGCGCCCAAGATACGGTTGGGGGAGATGGGGCTGATCGGGCAACCGATTGACTTTCTGGGGGTCAATTACTATTTCACGGAGCGGGTTGGCTTTTCGGAACATGGCGGCTTGCTGAAGCTGTTTCGGGAACCCATTTCGGCACCGGGTTGGGGGCGGACCGAAATGGGCTGGGGGATCAACCCGTCTGGATTGACCGCTGTCTTGCGCGATATCCGCGCGAGGTATGGCGATCTGAAGCTGTATGTCACGGAAAATGGCTGTGCTCTTGAGGATGTGCCGGATGCCAGGGGATTTGTAGCCGATTGGGGCCGAGTTGATTTTTTGCGATCGCATCTGCACGCCATCCAGGAGGCGATCCAGGCTGGTGTCAATGTCTGTGGCTACTACGCCTGGTCGCTGCTTGACAATTTTGAGTGGACGAGCGGCTACAGACCTCGTTTTGGTCTGGTGCGGGTTGACTACGACACCATGGAACGAATTCCCAAGCAAAGTGCCTTGTGGTACCGGGATACGATTGACCGTAATGGTCTGATGCTATGACTGGTCGGGAGTAGAGCAATACTGTTCGGTTTAGAAACGAGAATTAATTTCTCACGTAGGGACACGGCATTGCCGTGTCCCTACAGGTCTATTGTTCATAACACGACTTGGAAGGTTAGCACCCCCATTTGGGGTGCTAACCCTCATTTTTTCGTGCCAGCACAGGCAATAGGTTATTTTGAAAGCCTCGCTCTGCAAGGCTTTCAAAATAACCTTCCAAGTCGTGTCATAAAGTGATTGAATCCGCTATCCTTAACCGAACAGTATTGGGGAGTAGAGTAGCGATAGCGATCGACAAGTCAGAAGTTTTGAGCGTGTGAGTGGAACCCGTGCGCTCAAAATTCCTGAACTCTGGAGGTCTACCGAGTAACGAAGCATGGGGATTGGCAACATTGGGTTGGAGTGAAAATTTCCCCAACTGGTCTATATTACCCTTGCATTACGCTACAGTTGGAAAGCATGTTGCTTGATGGTGTTGCGGCAAAATGGATAGCGTAGGTCATGGCTAGCTCTCCCAGTTTCTCAAAACCAGGTCCCCGACGCGGTCGCCCGCGCACAAGCGATTGGCGTCTATTTATGCAACTGGTGCCCTATGCTCGTCGCAGCGGGGCGTTGCTCCTGGGATCGATGATATTGCTGGTCCCTCTGTCGATTGCGAATGCGATTCAACCGCTGATTATTGGTCAAGCGATCTCGTTCATCCGCCAGGAACCCACCTGGGGAATTCTCCAGGACAAGTCTCTGGTGGAGGGAATCAATATCTTAGTGGCAGTATTGGTATTCACGCTGTTGATTCGCATGGTGATGCGGGCAGGTGAGGGCTATTTGGTGCAGAGAATGGGACAGCAAATCACCGCTGACATGCGTAACGATCTGTTTGACCATGTCACATCTCTGGCGTCACAATTTTTTGACCGGACGCCAGTCGGTAGCCTGATTACGCGACTCACGAACGATGTTGAGGCGTTGGGAGATGTTTTTGCGACGGGAGCGATTGGAATTCTTAGCGATCTGCTTGCGATTGTTGTGCTTGCGATCGCGATGTTCTCGCTGGAATGGCGTCTGGCTTTGATGCTGGTGTCGATGTTGTTGCCGGTGACGGGATTAATTATCTATTTTCAATACCAGTATCGGAAAGCCAACTATCGGGCACGGGAAGAACTGTCAGCCCTCAATTCAACCTTGCAAGAAAACCTCCTGGGCATTGGGGTGGTGCAATTGTTCCGACGGGAACAATTCAATGCTGAACAGTTTTATCGCACCAACCGTCGTTACAATCGGCAAATTAATAAAACGATCTTCCATGATTCCGCCGTTTCGGCAACGCTAGAGTGGATTGCCCTGGTTGCGATCGCAGGCGTTCTGATTTTAGGCGGCTCCTTGATCATGGACAATAGTCTCACCTTTGGGATCCTGGCATCGTTTATTCTCTTTGCCCAACGACTGTTCGATCCCTTACGACAATTCGCTGATAAGTTTACCACCCTTCAATCTGGCTTTACCGCTGTTGAACGGATCAGCGACATTCTCAGTCAGCCCATCGACATCCGCGATCCCGAAACCCCAAAATCTTTACCCAGTGCTCCATCAGCGGCTCTGACTGTTTCCATCTCCCACCCGCAGGATCGGCTCAACCCACAAGCCAAACCCAGCCAGCAGAACCTGGGCGAGATTCGCTTTGAGGACGTCTGGTTTGGCTACAAACCAGACGAATACGTTTTACAGAACCTCACCTTCACCATCCGGCCCGGCGAGAAAATTGCCCTGGTTGGTCCCACTGGCGCTGGGAAAAGTTCCATCATCCGTTTGCTCTGTCGTCTCTACGAAACCAGTCAGGGACGCATCCTGATTGATGGCGTAGACGTTCGCGACATTACTCAAGCAGAATTACGCCGCCATATGGGTGTCATTTTGCAGGATGGCTTCCTCTTTGCTGGGGATGTGAAAAGCAACATCACCCTGGGAGAAACCTATTCCCTGGAGCAAGTTCGGGCTGCAGCAGAACGAACGAACGTCGCTACCTTTATTGAACAACTGCCCCAGGGATACGATACCCCCTTACGAGAGCGCGGCACTAACCTCTCAGCTGGACAAAAGCAACTGCTCGCCTTTGCCCGGGCCGCCATCCGCAATCCCCAGGTCTTGGTCCTGGACGAAGCCACTGCTAGCCTGGATGTGGGCACTGAGGCTCTGGTGCAAGAAGCGCTGGATCGGTTGCTGGAAGGACGCACCGCCATTATCATTGCTCATCGTCTTTCCACTATCCGCAACGTCGATCGGATCCTGGTGCTGAAGCGAGGACAACTGATAGAATCGGGCAGCCACGACGAGTTATTGCAGGTGGGCGGACTGTATTATAGTTTGTACAAATTACAACTGCTGGGAACGCGATCTTGAGTCGTTATTCCAAACACGAGCATCAGACGCAAGGTTATCGCAGAGGGCAGAGGGCAGAAGGCAGAGGGCAGAGGGCAGAGGGCAGAGGGCAGAGGGCAGAAGAGAAAGGCTGACTAAATCTGGTTGTGAGCGTTTTGTTCTGTCCTAATCTATTCTCATAGGCGATATCGATCGTCATGCCTGCTCCTCAGAGTTCCAGGGAGTAACCCTTGTCCAGTGAGTATTTGGGTTCAGCAATAGCCCTTAAAGGTGTTGATGTCATGGCTGGGTGCCTCAATTGCCAATTCACCACCTGTAGCCCATGCCTAAAAGTGTGAATTTTGTTTAAACTTCTATAATTAGGATAGACTGCTTGACCAGGACACTGAAAATAAACTGTTAATCTTTGTCTGCAGCTCGATATCGATCGAGAGCTGGTATTCTTTCAATGCAGATTTCAGGCAAGAATGCGAGTTTGAAAATGACCTGGGTTCAACGGAGGTAGCTCCTTTGGAACAAGAATTAAATAAGATGTGGGATCCTGTAGGGGCAATCCCTTGTGGTTGCCCCGATATGACAGGTTACCCACAAGGGACACCCCTACAGGCATTCCTTTGTAAATCGTTTGAAGGCGATCGGCTGGTAGGCAGGGCAATATGTTGATCAAACCCAAAGACCGCAAAGTTGCAACCATTTTGGCCTTTACTAGTGCGGTGGTTCCCTGGCCAATTCCGGTTTCTGGCCTGCATAAGTTTTATTTGGGGCAACGGTGGTGGGGGGTGCTTTACTGCCTGCTGTCTGTGACTCTCATTCCTCATGTCGCTAGTGCCATTGAAGGCATCTGGTATTTAATTCAAGACCGGGAGGAATTTGATGCGAATTTTAATGGGACTGAACTTCCGGTCGCATCCTCTCCGCCAGTCCCTGCACCCGATCCGGCAGCGGTGGGTGCGATCGCAGACTCTCTGCGCCAGCTCGATCAGTTGCGCCAGGACGGCCTGATGTCAGAATATGAATTTGAACAAAAGCGCCGTCAACTGCTCGATCGCATCACCTGAACCTATGGCATTTTTGCACTGGTTATCTTCCGTTGTTCAACCCGAGTCCCGCTTAAGTCCACGGCAGCAATCGCTCCGGCAGCAGCTGCTCAACAATCCCTACAAGCGCTTGCAGTCAGCAGAAGAGATTGCCCTGGCAGCGTCCCTGGGCCTGAAAATTGATGTCAACCAGGCAACGGTGGATGACTGGCTGCGCCTGCCAGGTCTATCAATTCATCAAGCCCGCTTGCTAGTGGAACTCTCCCAGGCGAACGTTCCCTTCTACTGCATCGAAGACATCGCAGCAGCGCTGGGAGTGCCCGCGCAACGGCTGAAACCCCTGGAACCGATCCTGGGCTTCCGCTACTACGAGGCGGACAGTCTCTATACCGTGCAACCGATTAACGCCAATACCGCCTCGCTGGAAATGCTGACTCAGGTGCCTGGGATCGATCTGTTCCTCGCCCGCACCCTCCTCGACCATCGCCGCAACCACGGCCCCTACCGCAATCTGGCAGATTTGCAGCGACGTCTGGCCCTACCTGGAGACTTAACAGCGGCGATTATGCATTATTTACGATTTTGATTCACCGCTTACATCCTCGTAGGCATTAAAGAACAAAATTCTGGCTGAGGGATGAGCCTGGGTGCAAGCCGCGATTGCTTCGCCCCACCCCAGATGCAAGCCAGTGGGATGCAGGATTTGCTCTTGGGCGTAGGGTAGATCGGAGCAATCGTCCAGTTCTGCCCATTCTGCCTGTTCAGCCAGGTGGAGCAGTTCGTTAACAGAGACCCCTTCGCCAGCCTCTTCAGTGGCCTGGACGCTCTGCCAGCCTTCTGTTTGGGCAATCCATTGTTGCACGGTTTCCAGAGTTATTGCGGTTGCAGCTGTCATTGATTTTCCTCCAAACCATATGCCTTTCGACATTGATTAGCGAAGTAGGATGGGCAAAGGGCGAGTGCCCGTGCCCATCACAACGATTTATTCTAAATTCATCCGCTCGACACCAGCAGGTAAGGAGCTTCCCCAATCTTTTAAATATAAGCCTTCTTTCACAGAACGCCTAAAGGAACTGTAAGGCCATTCTGCTGGTGTTGAATAGTATCCATGTTTGACAGGATTATAGTGAATATAATCTAAATGCCGACACCAATCCGCTTCATTACGAATGTAGTGTTCCCAAAACCGTCGCTGCCAGATGCCTTTCTCACGTTTGGCCTGTTTCGACCGATTGACAATTCCTGTTGCCAGCCCAGCTGAAAATTTTCGTTTAATCACCATCCATCGAATGGAGAAGTTGTCATCGCCATCCGGTAAATGCCATAAGGTATGTATGTGATCGGGCAAAATCACAATGCCGTCGATGATAAAGGGATATCGCTCTATACCCTGTCGAAAGGCCGCCCGCAGACGATCGATATGCTCAATCAATAAGGGTTGGCGATGTTGAGTGGTGACTGTAAAGAAATAGGTTCCACCGGGTTCGTAGTAACGTCGGTAGTTCATTGCTGAGGGACTTTGAGGTACGTGGTAGTAACGATGGGCAAAGAGAAGCGTACCTATCCTACCTTACTTAAACGTAGGATGGGCAAAGAGAAGCGTACCTATCCTACCTTACTTAAACGTAGGATGGGCAAAGCAAAGCGTGCTCATCAGAGAGTCTGTGATGGGCACGGGCATAGCCCTTTGCCCATCCTACGACCGAGTTGCCAAACTGATGGAATCTGCTTTTGTAAGCGTCATTTGTCAGTAGTGGTAGTTTGATGCTAAATGGAACACAGGAAACATTTATTGATGTAGGTTGGGTTGTCGCTGGGCTGCAGTCCAACACCCGCGTCTGCCGTCATCGCTGCCGCAGTTGGGCGCGCAGCAGTCGCCAGAGCGTACTGAATTGTTCATTAAGCTGTGTTATGCTCGGAAAAATGGTTGCGCCTTGATGGGGATGAATGTTACATGCGTTTGTTCTTTTTGCTGCCCCTGACAATCGGGATCGGTGCCCTGTTTATTTCCCGCAAATCTGCCAGCAAAGTAACTCCGATTGCAGATCTGGTGGCGGTGACTAGCTTGTTGGTGAGTTTGGTCTCGGCACCCTGGGAACTGCAGCTGGCGATTCTGGCGATCGCGATCGGCAGTACAAGGTTTCTGTTTCGGTCGCCTGCAAACTCGGAAGATGCTGGGGCAGACCCGGATCTGGTCACAGACGCAGCTCCGGCTGGCTCTGATGGGGTTGAGATAGCTACGACCAAGTATCGAGGTGTCAGCTATACGCCTGCATCTTCTGATGCAGTTTCGGCGAGCGGATTTGGAGAAGAGAAGGGTGCGATCGCAGGCAAATATCGCGGTACCACCTGGAGTGCCTCCCCGACCCAGTCTGTTCCCGATCCTCACCCTCACGTCGCCCTAAAATATCGCGGCATTCGCATCCCTGCCTCCAAAACTCCCTCCTCTCAGACCCAAGACTTTTCTGCTGACAGCAATGCTAATACTTGAGCGGTGAGCCATGAGCCATGAGCCATGAGCCATGAACGAGTGCTCGTTAATCATATTAGCGATGAGATGACAGGTTTCTCTTGCTCTTGTCTATCCTCCGTCCTCCGTCCTCCATCCTCCGTCCTCCATCCTCCATCCTCCGTCCTCCATCCTCCATCCTCCGTCCGCCGATGCTTAACGTTCGCAATCCCCGCACGGGAGAAATAGATGCCTGGATCGTTCCCCCCAGCCCAGAAGCGTTGGCGGGGCAATGCGATCGCATGCGTCAAGCCCAAATCGCCTGGCAACAAGCCGGTTTGGATGCCCGAATTCGGACTCTCCAAGTCTGGAAACAAGCCCTCTCAGCTCAAAAAGAAGAAATCGTTCAGGCCGTTGCCACCGATACTGGCAGATGGTCAGAGTCTGTACTGGAGTTTGACTCGGTCCTGTCCAGCATCGATCGCTGGTGCCATCTAGCGCCAGGTTTGCTGACTCCAGTTGAGGGGAAACCGGCTGCAATTCCCTTTATCCAGATCCACCAACAATGGGTTCCCTATCCTCTGGTCGGGGTTATCAGTCCCTGGAACTTCCCCTTGTTGTTGTCTGCAATTGACACGATTCCAGCATTACTCGCTGGGTGTACCGTCGTCGTCAAGCCCAGCGAAATTGCACCCCGTTTTATTCAGCCTTTAAAAGCAACCCTCGCGGCTGTACCGCTTCTGCAGTCTGTCCTGGCTTATATCGAAGGAGCAGGCGAAACAGGAGCAGCCTTAATTGATATCGTCGATTTGGTCTGTTTTACCGGTAGCGTTGCCACGGGTAAACAAGTAGCTGCTGCCGCTGCCAGACAGTTTATTCCTGCTTTTTTGGAATTGGGTGGTAAAGACCCAGCCATTGTCTTAGCCTCAGCCGATTTAGAACTGGCCACATCTGCCATCCTTTGGGGTTCTGTCGTCGGTGCGGGGCAATCCTGCTTATCGCTCGAACGCGTTTATGTGCAAGACTCTATCTTTGCACCCTTTGTCGCTCGACTGGTAGAGAAAGCCAAACAAGTGCAGCTGGCTTATCCGTCGATCGAAGACGGGCAAATTGGGCCAATTATCTCTGAAAAACAGGCTCTGATCGTTCAAGAACATTTGCAAGATGCCAGCGAGAAAGGGGCGCTGATATGCTGCGGTGGTATCGTCGAAAAATTGGATGGAGGATACTGGTGCCGTCCCACCGTGTTGACCCAGGTCAACCATGACATGAAAATCATGACGGAAGAGACCTTTGGCCCCATCATGCCAGTTATGCCTTTTACCTCTGTTGAAGAGGCGATCCATCTCGCCAATGACACAATTTACGGCTTAAGCGCTGCGGTGTTTGCTGGAGCTGAAATTGAGGCACTGTATGTTGCCCGTCATTTAGAGGCAGGGACCATCAGCATTAATGATGCTGGATTGACAGCGCTGATTCACGAGGCAGAGAAAACGGCGTTTAAGTTTTCTGGAATGGGCGGATCCCGCATGGGCGCTGCTGCACTCAAGCGATTTATGCGGACAAAAGCTTGCCTGATCAAAACCAACGATGAACCCGATCCGTGGTGGTTTTGCTGAATGTTGGATTTTAGAGTTTAGATTCTGGATAACCCAAAGGAGACTTGCTATGGCGAATATTCGAGATGATATGCCTGTCCTGGTTCGGCATGAAGGGGATTGGGTGGGGACTTACACCGTCATTGATAACAATGGCAATATTACTGACAAACACGAGTCGCATATTACCTGTCAATTTCCAGATGCGGAAGATTATCCTTATTTACAGACTAATCGCTACCAGTGGCCTGACGGTAAGGTTGAAGAATATCAGTTCCCTGGGAAATACTGCGATAAAAAGCTCTGGTTCGATACTGAGCGCATTACCGGCCAGACATGGGAAACCAACGATTCTATCATTATTCTCTATTTCAGTTACAAGGAAATACCGAATGCCTATGTCTATGAAATGATTCATCTGAGTGCCTGCAATCATCATCGCGCCCGTACCTGGCACTGGTTCAAAGATGGACAAATTTATCAACGAACGTTGATTCAAGAAGAGCGAAAGCGCTGAAGCGCTGGGTCATTTTGGATTGTGGATTTACGATTTGGGGTTGAAGCAGATTTTTGAAACACTCGATTCTGGCACGAAGAAATGGGGGTTAGTGCCCCCAAAGGGGGCGCTAACCTTCCAAGTCGTGTATCCAATAGATTCTGTTGCACTAACGTGCTGACTACAGATTGCGGCCAGGTCAAGGTACGACAAACTCTGGTTCAGAAGACTTTGGCAGCACTGAAGTTCCGACTACACCCTTCGCGCAATTGTGGCTGGGTCAAGGTACGACAGACGTTGATTTAGGAGACTTTGGCAGCACTGAAGTGCCGACTACGAACATTGCCTGTTGCCTGTTGCCTGTTCCCCTTCCCTCAAGGCTTTCTGGCAATGATGGTGCGGTGGCGCGGATCGCTGGCGACAGTGGCGCGATGTTCAAAGCCAATTGTCTCTAAAGCAGATTCAATATCAAAGGTGTAGTAATCGTCGCTCCAGGGTTCTGTACTTTTCATCAGGGTAAAGAGGACAGGGGGCAGGTTTTGAATCACGGGAGATTTGGGATTGTTATCCAATAGGGCCAGACATCCCCCAGAGCGCAGGAGCCGTAGTGCTTCTCGAAAAATCGCTTGAGTGGCTTGACGGGGCAGTTCGTGGCTGATTAACTGGAGGGCGACCAAATCCAGGGAACAGTCGGGGAGTCCGGTTTCTTCTGCATTGGCATGAATCCAGGCTGCGATTTCTTCTTTTGTGTCCCGCATTCGGGCAACGGCTAGCATATAGGGAGATAGGTCGAGACCCAGAGTACGGATTGGGTGACCCTGTTGTTTTTCGTAGTATCGGTGCAGGGTGAAGGTGGAGATACCAACCGAGCAGCCGATATCGAGAATATCCCGAACCTCTTTGGGCCCGTAGTCGGCCAGTACCTGATGAAACGCCGAACGAAAACGATCCTGAGCAGCTTGCCAACTCAGCTCTTCCTGGGGCCATGTCCGTAGGGCCATTGACTGCGTGGCAGACTCGGCTTCAAAGGCGGCTTGCCAGCAGAGATTTCCTTCGTCGTAGGCGTGGAAGGGTACCGTGTAATACTCTGGATAAACAATATTCCCGTTAACGATTTCTGGAAGCTGCTGTTTGATGTCTGATGCGTCCAGGGCTTCATAGTTTTGTCGCCAGGGAATGCCGTTTTTCTCTGCAGTTTTAATCAGCACTTGACGGGCTTGATGTTTCATCAAACTGTAGAGGGGTTTGGTTTGGATCAGCAGGTTGACAAAGCGGGAAAGCCAGTCTTCACCAGCCCAATCTGGCTTCTGTTTACTGTTCATGGAGTTGCAAGAGTGGCAATGGACAACTTTTAATTGTAATACCAATTTGACTTGGGAATGCAATCGATCGATTGATGCAACGCCTTCTGGACAGGCGTTTCCCCAATCCAAAATTGCCAATCCAAAACCCAAAATGGTCTAAGGGGTTGTCCATTGCCATCGGATAATCAGGCTCCAACTCAATCTGAGAGGCCGGATTGTTCGCGGACACTGCGTGCGATCGCAGACACATCCTCATCCCCAAAGCCACGCGCAATCAATCCATTTTCGATTTGCTCCACATAGGCTGCAATCGGCAGCGTTACCCCCAACTCCCGCGCCGCGTCCAGGGCAATATTGAGATCCTTTTGATGCAGCCGCACTCGGAAGCCCAGGGGATAGCTATTCTGGATCATATTGCCAGAACGGTTGGTCAAGCCCCAGGATCCCGCAGCACCGCCACCGACGGCCTGCACCACCTTCTCCATATCCATACCCGCTTTGAGGCCGAGGGCGATCCCTTCCGCAATCCCCCAATAGGTGCCTGAAATAATAATCTGATTAATCGCTTTGGTCAGCTGCCCTGAGCCAATGGGACCAACATGGGTAATGGTTTTGCCCATCACTTGAAAAACGGGCATGGCCCGTTCCACAACCGCAGCTTCGCCGCCGACCATAATCGAAAGCGTGCCGTTCTTGGCCCCTTCAGAGCCGCCGGAAATTGGCGCATCCAGGCAGTGGATCCCCCGTTCTGCCAGGGCTGCTGCAATGCGCCGCGTCACCGCTGGACTGATGGTTGACATATCCACCACAATCGCTCCTGCTTGCGCCCCCAGGATAACGCCCTCCTCACCCAGAATCACGGCTTCCACGTCCGGGCTGTCGCTGACGCAGGTGATGATAATCTCTGCGCCCGTTGCTGCGTCCTTGGGGGATGCGGCCCGCTTGGCCCCTGCGGCGGCAACGGCTTCCTCCCGTTCCCGCGTACGATTGTGAACTGTGACTTGATGTCCCGCCTTGAGTAAATTCAGCGCCATCGGGGCACCCATCGTTCCCATGCCAATGAAGGCAACATTCATACCTGTTTGCTCCCTGTTTTCAATGCGTTTTCCTCATTCAATTTCTGAGGATAAAGAGTTAGAGAGTCTCGCCGGGCGAGATTCTCCAACTATTCTTGCATATCTGGCAGACTGACATTGCTAATTTAAGACGATAGAGTTGGGTTGTAGCGAGCGCTTTGCAGCACTTGGCAATCGCATCCCATTAAGAATCCTCTGGGAAATACCGTTCAAAATCCATACTTTTGTGGAGGATACGCGAGATTTCGATGTGGTTTTCAAGACTTCGATAGAACACTACATGACTGCCGACTCGATAAGAACGACACCCAACGTAAAGGTCATCTCGTGCTTTACCCGAAAGAGAATTCTGCGCTATTTTTTTAAAAGCATCTTTTAGCGTTTTATTATATTTTTTATATTGCTCATAGCCCCAAGTTCTCCTTGTATAAATGCAAGATATCCTTAAGGGCAATACGTGCCTTCGAAGATATTAGAACCTTCAGTTTACGACCTGGCACTAATTTTTCACCCTCCGCCTTGTGCTGCGTATTCCACCATTGCTTCTGCTTCTATTTCGTCAAAATCAAAAGGAACACTTTCACCTCTATCCAGTTCTGCAAAACCTTCAGCAATCTCCGCCCGTAAGCGCTCCGCTCGTAAGCGTTCAAGACGCCTTGAGCCTTCAGCACGCACATTAGCCAGAGCTTGCTCCAGGGTGTCAACGCGCTCTGGCTCTTGCTCCAGCCAGTCCAAGAGTGCTGCTTTAAGCTGATCTTTTGGTAGGGCATCAATGTGGGCGGAAATTTTTTCTCTGGTACTGAGAGCAAATATGTTAATTGCGGGCAAAGTTGGCGGGATTCTGGTCTCGACGATGCTTAACGGGAATCGGAATACCCTGACTCTCGCCTACCAGGGCAGCGGTGTGCTCCAGGGATTGCCGCAGTCGTTTGGCGGCATAGATGGACATATCGCGGGGGACGCTGATGCGATCGCGTAAATATCGGAGGGCACCGTCAGACCCGAGCGGCGGCAGAGCGTCTTCATTTTTCATCAGATGAGTCAAGGCGCACCGCAGGGCTTCATCAAATAAACTGTCTTCCGCAGGATTAACGCGAATGATATTGGAGCGGTGCTTAAGGGTGCGGTGCAGGGCTTCAATGCGGGAAGTGTCTGGTTCTGGGTAGGTTGCATCGGGTAGCCCGAACCAGGGGCCGCGATCGACTCGGGTTTGATTGATAGCGGTCTGGGGCTCGGTATTGGCCCAGCAGCCGCCCATCTGAGGCGGCAGGTCGTGGACATGGGTGTGGAAGTCGCTCTGGGTACCGCGATAGGTGGGTCGGCTTTCCATGGCCGCGAACCAGTCTGCCAGATGGGGGTTGTCTTCGCGTAGGGAATAGCCTTTATAGTAATAGAGACTGGCGTTCATGCGTTCGACGTAGGGGGTAAAGATGGTATCGACCGTGCCAAATTCTTCCAGGAAGTAGGGGCCGGAAGTCTGGCTCAGAGCGTCTTCGACCCTGGCGACGATGCCGACGAACTGGTCACGGCGGCGCTGCTCTTGCTGTGCGGAACGGGCGGGATAACAAAGCCAACCGCACCAGGCTCGAAACAGCAGTCGTTCTAGCTGCCGCAGGGGAATGACGGTGGGGTCTTCCAGTTTCTGTTGCAGGGGGCCGTAGGCGCGTTCCAGCGCCATCAAAATGTCGTCGCTTTCGGTAATCAGGCGGCCATCGAGTTCGAGGGCGGGGAGCATGCCGGAGGGGACTTTTTGCTTGTACCAGCGTTCTTTTTCCCCGTAGCAGAACATGGTGACTTTTTCGATGCGGTAGGGGATTTGTTTTTCCTCAAGCCAGAGCCAGACTTTCTGGCAGTAGGGGCACCAGGCGTGGTTGTCGCGGTAGAGAGTGACGCGGACATCGGCTTCGGGGTGGTGGAACAGACGCGATCGCGCTTGGGAATTGGTCGGGCCGTTGACGGGATCGACGGGAAAGGGGGCGAGGGCTTCCAGTTCTGGCCAGATGAGAGGAGCAATAGTCATGAGCGTAGAGGGGCAAATAAATTCAACGTTACCGGATTATAGAGAGTTCTGACAAGTTCTGTTGCTTGTCTGCAGCAATTCAAAATTCAGAAGTCCTCAGAGCCTTATAACAAAGAGAGTCTTACAATTTTCAATCAATTACTCAATCGATGAGATATAGCAATAGCCAAGCTCGTTAGGACAGACAAAATTGCGATCGCGCTTCGCATGCTCGCAATTTTGTCCTAAACCCTGTGACTATTGCTATAGCATAAAACCATGCTGAATATGGAATTACTGGCTTGTCTGTCATCCCCCATCAGGGGAGACGATCTTTAAGGTGCTGCTAAAGTTCTCGGAAGAAAAAGATGGGGTCAGGCTATTTCCGCGTTTGAATGGGGACGGTTGCTCCCTCAAAGCCAATCCAATAAGAGACCAGCGCACCTAGCACCACCAGTCCTACAGCCAGGTAGCCAATCACAACGGCGCTTGCTCCCAGCCAGGGCGGCAGCACGTCAAGGATTGCGAGCAGCGTTGCGCCAATTGCTGCAAGACCAGCGATAAAGAAGGTATAGGTTGCGATACAACAGCGTCTGCGACCAGAGGGATGGGCGAGCATGACTGCTACTGGCATTAAGGGGAAACTTCCGAGTGCTGCAAAAATAAAGGGAGGGGTTTCCTTTCCTTCGATGGGAATGCGGATACTGATTGTGGCAATGATAGCAACACAGAGTAGACTGGCCACTAAATAGTTGGCGCTGACCATATCGCTGACGCACAGGTATTTTCTTTCAGCCGGTTTGAACCGCATGACCCAGATAAAGATCCAGGGGAGGGCTGCGATCGCGATCGCGCACATGAGGGACCCTCCAAGCACCCACTCCGGGATAGCGGGTATTGTCTGTCCTACATAGGCAAAGACGAAAAATAGGACCATCATCACCTGTCCGGGTTTGCAGGAGCGAGAGAACAGCCGATAAAACCAATAATTACGTTTAATCGTTTCACTGACAGCACGTCTTACCTCTTCCAGTGTCGGATCCCCGTCCAGGGCAATCTGAAAATGTTTCAGGGCTTCTGTCCGCTTCCCTGCTTCCAGGGCAAACCATCCTAATCTGGAATGGCTCTCCGGATCCGGGTCGTCACCCGCCATTTTTCTAGCCAGATTGTACTTTACTAAAATCGACTCTGCCGCCTGCACTCGGCCCAGCTTTTGCAACACGGCTGCCTTGAGCTGGGTGCATTGATGGTGGTTTGGTTCCAGCGCCAAACCGCGTTCAGCAGCATGGAGTGCATCGTCCCAACAGGTTTGCTGCTTTTTATTATGCTTGGCAAATTGTTTGCCAAAAAAAAATTCTCGCAAGTCAACAGATTGCGACGTGTCAGGCAAACAATTCCCCTCCTCCATGTGAATAATTCCCAGCAAACCCCAGTGTTCTGGTGTCTCCGAATCGAGTTGCAGGGCTATTTTTATCGTCGCTCCGGCCTGACGAATGCGTTCTAGAGACTTCTCTGGTCCCGTCCGAAGCAACCACAGATAGTATTCATAGTGCATCTGAGCTAGCAAATAGCGGGCAAGGGCCAGGTCTGGCTGCTGTTGCACAACGGTCTCCAATTCCTGAACAGCAGCATCATAATGCTGCATCTTGGCCAGACATTGACTCAAGAAATAGCGAGTCTCCATATTTTCAGGATCGGTTTCCAGCGCCAGCTGCAATTCTTGCGCTGCTTTCCTAAACCACGATTGAGCAAAAAATTGTTCGGCCTGTTCTACATGATTGCTCATGGTTGGTAGTCTCCCGTCCCTTCCCTAGAGCATCGATAAACCGAGGAGTTCTGCCATATACCGATCTTCTGAGATCTGGTGGGTCTCAAGCTCGTTGTTGATGGTTCGCAGTCGCGGTTCCAGGTCTTGTCGTTTGGCCGCGATCGCAGCTTTATTGGCTTCATAGGCCCCATGCCCCGCCTTCTTTGCAGCCTCAAACGCTTGTTGCAGTTGGTCTTCATCCAAACAGGCGTCGCTGGCAAAATAGCGATCGGCAGCCTTGCCAACGGCATATGTCGTTACAAAATTCACTGCGGTACCGTCATCATTATCAAATCGCGGCAACAATCGCGTCAAATTGTTCAGAGCAATGTGAATGCCTGTCTTTTCTTGTCCCCCTAAAATCGCCTGTCGTAGCGTCGTAATTTCTTGCGGGTCTTCGTGACCCCAAAGGGTACCGATCTCTTGAATCAAATGCAGCTGGTTAAGATAGACCAGCAGATCGCTGGCGATTTGGGCGTCTGCGATCGCAAACGTCCCCGCCACCGCATTCACCGCTGCCCAGGAAATAATCCGCGATTCAACCGCAGCTTCTCGCTGGGCCGGGTCGCTCGTAGGTTCCACCTGGGACGTGCTGGCCGCCTGACCGGCCTCGTGTAGAAGACGATTAAACAGCGTCTTCCCTTTCCACAAACGGTGGCCAGGAAACGCCTGCTCAATTTTTTCCAGCAATTGCTGCTCTTGAGGGTGATATTCACCATCAATATGCGCCAGAGTATATGCAGACTGGTAAACGATATCTTTCGCCAGCGGACTCTGCAGTTGTCCCAATAACTGATCGATTTGCATCGACTCCACCAGCAAGCTCTTGAGCGCTACCTCTTCGGGCAATTGCAATTGTTCGATCGCTCCAGCCACCGCATTGCGTTCTGCCTTGTGGATTTGACCGTCTGCCATTGCCATACAGGCAAGCACTTTCAAGATTGCGAGCATTTCTTGCTGGTTCATAATCTGAGCAATTCTCCCTGATGCATTTCGATAAACAAGCCCCTGACGGTAACAACCGTATCTTCTCCAGTGAGGGAACCCTTATTTCTGGGATTATACCCTTATACCATTTTGGATTTTAGATTGGCGATTTTGGATGGGGGAAAACCTTGCTATGACAGATTGGTATAAAGAAGACCTGGCCTATATTCATGATGTTGGCTACAGAGACTACGCGCTCAAATCCACCCCTGGCATTTTGCAGATCCTGGCTCAACACAACATTAGACCTGTCCGAGAACTGGAGTGGAAGCCCTCCGCCGGGGAGCTTCCACTCCAGTTTCCGAATGAGTCTATTGGCGATGGGTTAATTGTTGAGTTGGGCTGCGGTAGCGGCTTATCTGCTGAGAAATTTGTTGAGGCTGGTTTTCGCGTTCTGGGGATCGATCTGTCCGCTGCCATGGTTGCGATCGCACACAAACGAGTTCCCACTGCCGAGTTTCGCGTCGAATCCTTCTTCAACAGCAACATTCCCCCCTGTAATGCCGTTATTTCCATCGGCGAATGCCTCAACTATCGCTTCGATCCCAACAACACGCTCTCCCAGCTGCGGCAGCTCTTCCATCGCATTTATCACGCTTTAGTCCCAGGAGGGCTGTTCATTTTCGATCTCATAGAAGCGGGGCAGGAGAAACCCGGAACTTCGACTCAAAGTTTCACGGAAGGGAAAGATTGGATCGTTTTGGTGGAAAAAGAGGAAAATCGAGCACAGGCAACCCTGACCCGCCGGATCGTCACCTTCAGAAAAATCGGCGAACATTCTCGGCGGGACGGCGAACATTCTCGGCGGGATGGCGAACATTCTCGGCGGGACGGCGAACATTCTCGGTGGCACGGCGAGCATTATCGGCGAGACGGCGAGCATTATCGGCGGGACGATGAAATTCATTCAGTGCAATTGTATCGAGCGACAGAGATCGTTGAAGCCTTGCAGCAAGTGGGATTCCATTGTCAGTTGGTGCGCCATTATGGTTCGTATCCTTTACCCAAGGCTCATGCAGCATTTATTGCGTGTAAACCTCGTCTCTGTTGAAATGGCTACCGTGTACACACATCTCAAACAAAACAGCTCGATCCCCCTAAATCCCCCTTAAAAAAGGAGACTTTGAGTTCGGTTCCCCCTTGAAAAAGGGGGCTAAGAGGGATCGAAACAGGTATCTGGTTTGCAACAGGACTTGTGCGTACGCGGTAGGTTGAAATGGGGGGAATCCTGTATGCAACATACCCGACCCCAAAATGGACGAGGGTTAACTCTGTGCGATCGCTAAAATCAGGCGCACAAGCCACGCAATCTTAAACGCTGGATCTCCTCTGTTTGAATTGTTGAGGAATTATGGGTACTTTACGAACCACCGTCATCGCCAAAACCGACATCTGCGGATTTACCACTCGAGTCAAAGTGTTATCAGAAACAGATCTGAGCGTTTTTCTCAATCAACATAAGCAATTCATTTCAGACATCGTTTCCAGAAGCGAAGGCTCCATCATTAAAGGAGAAGGCGACGCCTTCTGGATCGTTTTTCCCAGCGTCACCGTTGCAGCCCTGGCCGCCGTAGAAATGCAACAAGAACTGAGAATTGTCCAGTCTGGCAAAGCCGATGATGAAAGAATTGCCATTCGCATTGTCATTACCTTAGGCGATGTTTTGCATCAGGACAGCGATATCTTTGGTCATGCAGTCAATCTCACAGCTCGGATTGAATCCATTACCCCTGCGGATGAAATTTATTTATCCCAAGCAGCCTGGTTAGTGCTCAATAAATCTGAAATCCAGGCATCATTTGTGAATGAATTTCTCTTAAAAGGAATCAACGAGCCAGAGAAAATTTATAAAATTGAGCAAAAGCATAAAACCAGAACGCTGAAAAATCAAGTGCTGGTGTTTAGCGACATTCGGGATTTTGTCAAATACCAGACCCTGACTTCCGTAGAACATGTGGAAAATTTGCTCGTTCATCTTGACGATGTTGAGAAGAAGGTGTGTTCTGATTATGGCGGAGTTATTCGTCAAATTTTTGGCGATGGCTATTTTCTCACCTTCTCAGAAGCGAGTCAGGCTCTGGCTGCAGTGGAAGACTTATGCCAGCAATGGAGCGCCTTTGTCGAGCATCATCAGATCCCCTGCGGTGTTTCCATTGGCGTTCATAAAGGAGATGTCAATATTTTTCGCTCCTGCCTCTATAGTCAGGACATCAACATTACGGCCAAAACGGAACGTCTCAATCGTTCCATTTTTTGCGATCGCGCCCGCAGTTCTGTACTCGTCACTGGCACGATTGCCAGGGAAGTACAAGCAACCCCCTGGCAATCGAAACTGCGCGCGATCGCAGCCCATACAATCGTCGACTCTGACTTCCAAACCTTTGTTCAGGAACAACAGATTTACCAACTTTTAAGCGGCAGGCAGGAGGCAGAGGGCCGAAAGCAGAAGAGAAAAGATTGATTCTATCTCGCTTTGAGCTTCTGTTATGTTCTAATCAATATTCATTAGACTCATCCGGAAATTGGATTGGACAGGTTGATTATGGAACGTGTCGTTACACGACTTGGAAGGGTATTTTGAAAGCCTTGCGGAGCAAGGCTTTCAAAATACCTGTTTTTCTGTGTTGGCACGAAAAAATGGGGGTTAGCGCCCCCATCGGGGGCGCTAACCTTCCAAGTCGTGTCGTTACTCAGAATCTCAATACCGTTCGGTTAAGGATAGCGAGTTCAATAACTTTACGAAAAATAGACTTGTAGGGGCACGGCATTGTCGTACCCCTACGCGAGAAACTAATTCTCATTTCTAAACCGAACAGTATTGCTCAGAATCTCATCATCCCTGACGATGTAAAGATACTCTGTTGCTTGAACCATTGCTGCCTCCAAATTCACCTCTATATTCATCCTGAGTACAGAGAATCCTGTTCCTGAATAGATGATTTTGAATTAACACTTTTGAATTTTGAACTTCTATCCCCCTTGGTTTATGGAAAATACATCACCTGTTCAAGCCCGTTTTCAAACCGCACTCGACACATTCATTGCCCAGGTCAAAGACGATCGATCGATTCTGGCAGTTATCCTTTGCGGTAGTCTTTCCCACGATACCGTTTGGGATAAATCTGATATCGATCTGGTGCTCGTCACCGTCGATGACCGCAAACTCAAAGAGTTAGGGCGATCTCTCATAGAGAATGAAGTCAATATTCATGCGTATTTACTTCCCCGCGCTGAGTTCAAGAAAATGCTTGAAGGAGCAATCCGCAATTCTTTTATCCACTCTTTGCTCGCAAAAGGTCGTTTGCTTTATACCCACGACTCGACAATCGTCGATCTATGTAGTACATTAGATCTGATTGGCGAGCGAGATACTGAAATTCAATTGCTGCGAGCAGGCATCAATGTCTTGCCACTGTTATACAAAGCTCAAAAGTGGTTCCACGTCCGGTGCGATCTGGACTATACCGCCCTCTGGCTGCTGTATGCAGCCACCTCCCTCGCTCAGATTGAAGTTTTCAGCCAGCGCTTACTGGCCGATCGCGAAGTTATTCCCCAAGCAATGAAACTGAATCCCGATTTCTTCCAGCTTGTGTATACCAACTTGTTAAATAAAGAGAAAACCACAGCATCTATCAAGGCTGCATTGGATGCGGTCGATGTCTATTTGGAAGATAAGATTCAATTGCTGTTCCAGCCTATTTTTGCCTATCTCCAGAAAGCAGGTGAAGTCCGCTCTGCGACCGAAATCGATCGCTACTTCCATACCCATATGAACGTTGGCAATGCCACAACTGCCTGCGAATATCTCGCAGATAAGGGATCGATCGCGAAAGCCTCCAGTCCGGTCAAGCTGACAAAGCTGAGTAATGTTGAGGTGCAAGAACTGGCCTTTTTCCATTTGGGAGATCCACCCGATGACTTCTAAAAAGAAGCCCAAGAAGACAGCTAAGAAGATAGCGAAAGAGACGACCCCAGCACCCACCCCCCCCTCCAAAACACAGACCCCAACCCAGCGTAGTGACCCGCCCAACGTTCGTAGTACAATTGCTATTCAAGGGGCACGTCAGCACAACCTGAAAAATATTTCCCTGGAAATTCCCCGCGATCGGTTGATTGCCGTAACCGGACTGTCTGGCTCTGGCAAATCGTCTCTGGCTTTCGATACGATATACGCTGAAGGCCAGCGCCGTTATATGGAATCGCTATCGAGCTACGCCCGACGCTTCATTTCCCAGATCGCCAAACCGGATGTGGACTTCATGTTTGGTCTTTCGCCAGTCATTTCCATCGAACAGAAAACCGTGGCCAACAACCCGCGCTCCACAGTTGGCACCATGACCGATGTCAGCAACTACATCAATTTATTGTTTGCCACGATTGGACAGCCCCACTGTCCCCGAACAGGCGAACCGACCCCAGTTAAGACAGCGAGCCAAATTCTGGAAAATATTCTATCGCTACCACCAGGGACTGAAATTGAACTGCGCGCCCCGGTATTTCCAATCTATAACGAAGACCTCAATTTTTTATTTACGGAGATTCGCAAGCAAGGTTGCCGTCACTTGTTCATCGACGGTCAGCCCGCCGATATCAGCGATGAGGTTGACCTGGACGAATCGCAGGTGAGAGAAATGGAGGTTGTAGTGGATCGGTTTGCAATTGCACCCGGTGTCGAAAAGCAACTCAAAGCAGGAATTGCCAATGCTTTGCTCGTCGGCGACCAGTTGATTCAAGTCCATATCGTCAATTGCGACGATCGCAAAACAGCAACCCGATTTTATCAAACCTTTGGCAGCAAAACTCACCACTTTGTCTATGGAGACATCACCCCAGATTTCTTCGTCTTCAACAAACCCGAGAGCGCCTGCCGTACTTGCAGCGGCCTCGGCACCGACAAACAAGCCCATCCTGAACTGATCGTCCGCGATCTGCGACGCAGCATCCGCAACGGTTGCTTCGCTAAAGAAGCATTTCGCTACAACCCCGACAATTGGGACGGGCGCATCATGTACAGCCTATCGCAGCATCTGAACTTCGACCTGGATACACCCTGGCAGGATTTACCCGAATCTATCCAGCATCATATTTTGTTTGGTATCGAAGGACGCTTCACACTGCAACAACCGCCTGACTCGAAAATGCCGCTGGGCGACCAGGAAGGTCGAGAAATGGGGTTTCACGGCATCGCCCGGCGCATCGAGCGCTATTATCGCCACTATCGCCAGCGCGGCGAAGCCCACTCTGGTATGGAAGACTGGCTCAGTAAAGTGATGGTCGAGCATACCTGTCCCGATTGTCAGGGAACGCGTCTGCGTCACACGCGGCAGTTGTTTACGATCGAGGGCAAAACCCTGCACGAGTTCGGTCAACTCAACTTTGATGAACTCTATTGTTTTTTGCAATCGATTCAACCTGCTGGCAAAGGAGCCGATGCGGGCAAGCAAGTGCTGAAAGAAATCGTCGCTCGCCTCGAACTGTTGCTAGGCATTGGTCTGGACTACCTCAATTTCAATCGTCGATCGGGCACACTTTCAGGTGGGGAATCGCAGCGCATTCGCCTGTCCACGCAAATTGGTTCTGGTTTAATGGGCATGCTCTACGTTCTCGACGAACCCAGCATTGGCCTCCATCCCAAAGACAATGCGAAGATGATCGCTACTCTGAAACACCTGCGCGACATCGGCAACACGGTCATTGTGGTGGAGCACGATGAAGACACCATTCGCGCGGCTGACTATATTGTTGAAATGGGCCCAGGGCCGGGAATTCATGGAGGCCATGTGGTCGTTCAAGGGACGCTGACAGAGGTCCTACAATGCGAAGCATCGCCCACTGGCCAGTATCTTTCGGGTCGTCAGTCAATCTCAACTCCTGCAGCCCGCCGTCCGAACAACGGTCAGTCTCTCATTATTCGCAGTGCTCGGGAGAACAACCTCAAGGCAATCGACGTGGAAATTCCTCTAGGACAATTTGTCTGCATCAGCGGCGCGTCTGGTTCTGGCAAATCGACCCTGGTGAACGAAATTCTCTACAAACGATTGTGGAAGGAACTGGTCGATACGCGTACTCTTGCAGGCGATCACGATCGTTTAGAAGGAATTGAGCACATTAGCAAAGTCGTCAACATTGACCAGTCGCCGATTGGTCGCAATAGCCGTTCTAATCCTGCCACCTACATTGGTTTTTACGATAATATTCGTTCGCTATTTGCCAAAGCCCCGCTGTCAGTAGAACGTTGCTACAAACCCGGTCGCTTCAGCTTTAATGTTAAAGGCGGTCGCTGTGAAGAATGTCAGGGTGAGGGGACGATCCGGACGCAACTGTACTTTATGCCAGATGTGGAAGTCATTTGCGGCGTCTGTAAAGGGGCGCGCTATAATGCCGATACCCTGGAGGTGGAATACAAGGGCAAGACGATTGCAGATGTGCTGGCAATGTCGGTTGAGGAAGGCGTCGAGTTTTTTGCTGACCAGCCGAGCATTGGCAAAAAGGTGAAAGTGCTTGATGAATTGGGATTAGGGTACCTGACTCTAGGACAATCGGCGACTACGCTGTCGGGTGGCGAGGCGCAACGGATTAAGCTGGCATCGGAACTCAGTCGTCTGAAGCGCGGCAAGCACATTCTATATATTCTGGATGAGCCGACGACGGGGCTGCATCTGGCCGACATTCAGCGTCTGCTTGACTGTCTGCACCGTCTGGTGGATGGGGGCCATACGGTACTGGTGATTGAGCATCATCTGGATGTGATTAAAACTGCCGATCATGTCATCGATCTGGGGCCAGAGGGCGGACACCTGGGCGGTGAGGTGGTGGCCACAGGGTCGCCGGCTGCGATCGCACAATGCCCGCGGTCCCACACCGGCCGCTTCCTGAAAAAATACTTGTAACAGGACCAAGCCCGATGTATTTCGCACTATGGCTGTCCGTTCGCAACCCCCTTCTGGATGCGCGTCAGCACCACCTGCGCCATGTCCTCATCTTTGCCCAAAACCGGCTTCATTTTTTCTTCAGACGCCTGTTGCCAGGCTTCCTGGGTGGGATACTGCTCCGCCAGGGATTGCCAGGCTTTCATCTCAATCTGGGGACAACGGGCCACCTCCTGCAGGAACTTGGGGGAAATATAGCGTTCCCGTCCTTTTTTCTTTAAGAGTGCCTGAATCCGCTGATCGGCCCGGAGTTGTGCCTCCAGATAGTCCGCCAGGTCCTGGCCCGCTTTCTCTTCGTAGTTGACATAAATGCGCCCGTGCAGGTCAGCGGGCAGCTGCTGTTGGCTATTTTGCCGCATCAAGACAATCGGCCGTTCCCGCAGATCGAAGCGGGCAGCCCCCAGTTCAAACATGACATTGGGGTTGGCATCGGTGACTTCAGCAATGAAGCCATGGGCCTGATCCATGTGGGAACGCACATTGTCGATCACGGTGTCTTCGTATTGACGGTCGTTGGCGACAAACAACTGACAACCAAAACGATTTTCAATCACATCGCGGACCGTTTCAATGAAGGCTTGATAAGCTTCCCCCAGCGGCGTCATCAAAAAGAAAATCAGATGCTTCGGATCTTCCCCCTTCTGGTTGCGCTGACGCAGGGTTTCGCGCTCTCGTTCCAGGTCCTCCGTTTGCCGCTGCAAATCGCCTTGCTGAATGATGTAGTCCAGGCTGCGACTCATCAATTTCTGGAACTGCTCGTAGAACACTCGCGCATTTTGCGGCGTCATCAACTCCTGGTTGTACAGAATAGCACTGTTATAGATGCCGAGCATGAGATTATAGACATCAGGATGATCGAAATCTTGCTGAGCCAATAATCGTATCATCGGATTGCTCGCATTCAAGACCAGGCGCATGGAGGAATTACGAGACATCCGCAACATTTCTTGCGCCATTTCCCGCAGATCCTGGGAACTATCTGGATCGTTGATAATTTCGTTGGCCTTCATGGTGCCGGCACTGGCCTCGGTGGAGCGAATCAGGGCAGTTAGATCCTGGGGCTCAAAATAGCGGGCTTCGGCTCTCACTCGCCCTGTGCCACCGGGTCGAATTACCTGGGACATATACTCAGCCAGTTGTTTAAGGCGGAGATCTGTTCGATCCTGTAATCCTTGAAAAACATTCGGATCGTCTTCTCGATCGACCGCTAGCAACTTGATCTGGCCATTTAATCGTTTAGCATAGGCTTTGATCAAGGATTCCTCAAAAGCATAACCAGCATCCACCACCAACGTATTCGCAGCATCTGCCATCTGGAAATATTGATTTGCGGCACCATGACTGCTGACATAGGGCAATGACTGAGGTTTGTTTTCCGGTTTGGGCAGGAGGTCTAGAATTTCAGGTAAGGTACGCCATTCGGGAGCAAAGTCCCCGGCATAGGAAGTGGGGGATCCTTTGTTAGTACGCCATTCCAACAAATCGGCAAATTTCTCAAAAAACTCATTGTAGTAGTGGCAAGCGGCTTTGATGCTGAGGTCGTGGTAACGGAGAATCTCTGAAAAGCGCTGCGGCTTTTTCTTTGCCAGGGTTTCCATGTGGCGCACAATCAGATCGCCCAATTCAGTTTGCAGTTGTTTGAGCCGATCGTCGCGAATAAAGTTGTCCCGGGCTGCGGTCAGGGTGAGCAAGCCATCCTGGGCACAAATCACCCCATTGACAAACTGCGCCCACTCCGGCAGCAGTTCCGTTTCCTTCTCGCAAATAAACATGCGATTGACAAACAGACGCATGGCGCGGGGAATCGATCGTTGCACAGTGCGGGTGCGGGTGATGTAGAGGGCACCCGAAACATAGAGTGCGGGCAGTTGCACCGGAATCACTTCCAGGACGCTGTCCCGCATGGTTTTTTCTAAATAAACTCGCGTATCAAATTCAATTTCTTCCAGGCTGGCTCCAGCCCGCTCCCAGGGCATGCGCGTGGCATTGACCGGATCGCGGCTGCTGTTGAGGTGGATGGGAACCCGCAGGAAGTCGGCATAGCGGCGGATGACTTTCTCCACTTCTTCTTTGTGGATAACGCCCTTTTCTTCTTCGCCTTTGAGGAAGACAGTGACCGTGGTGCCCGGCTCCCCGACCTCGCATTCATCGATGCTGTAGTCCTTATTGCCGGAATTTTGCCAGAGCCAGCCCCGGGCCTCTCCCAGACGCCGAGTTTTGACTTCGACGCGACTGGCCACGACAAAAGCGGACAGAAAACCGATGCCAAACATGCCAATCAAGCCCTCGGTTTGCTCCTCCTGGCGGACCAGCCGCGTGGCCCCTTTGCCGACTGTGGATAAATATTCGATCAAATCGGCCCTGCCCATGCCGATGCCCGTATCCCGAATGATAAATTGCAGCTCATCAGGGCGACTTTCGATGCTAATTTTGCCGCTGTAGGCATCCCCTTCCTGGGCGCGACGGCGGATGATGGCATCGTGGGCATTCTGGATCAGTTCGCGGATGAAGACATGCTTCTCGCTGTAGAGGTTTTTAGCGAGCAACTGGATCAGACCGTCAAAATCGAACTTCATTTCTAGCATCGGGAACCTCCAAGCAGGGAATAGGCAGCGTTGACCAGTTCATCCAGGCGGGTTTGCCGCTGCTGGACTTCTTCCTGTCGCCAATGGCACTGGAAGCAACCATCCAGATCGGTGGCTTGCTTCAGAGCAAGGCGAAAGGCACGGCGGGCAACCTTGACCCGCTTCTGGAAATTTTGGGGTTGGAAATCAGACGGTAACCGGGAGGGAACTTGCTGGCCTTGCTGATACCAACCATCATCCACCGGGGGAATGCCAAGACAGTAGCGGACGCAGGCAAGGCGATAGTCAGCCACCAGCAGAGCACGGTCATAGACCACAAACACATTGGGTTTGCCCTGGAAGCGTTGCCGCAGACGAAAGCGGGCGGGATGGGTGGGGTGGCCAGGGTCGCCGAGTTCGGCTTGCAGCAGCAGCGTCCGGACGCGAATCTCGCAAGGCCCCCCCGCTCCCTCCTGCACCCTGTCTTTTTCTCTTTCAGACTGGTCGGCGTAGACTTCGGCCTGGGCAAAGTCGCCGTCATAGAGGGCAAGCTGGGCTTGCAGGCTGTACCAGGCGACGCGGCTGTTGGGCCAATCGGTGTCGGTTTCGCCCAGGCGATCGCACCAGCGCTGAGCCGCAACCGGGTTACCGAGGTAGAGGTTGCACCAGGCCGCTTTCTCCGCTTTAATGCACTTCAAATAGCCGTCACCATTATATTCCACCCAGGCCAGCTCGTACTGCTGCAGGGCTGCTTGCCACTGTCCCTGGTATCGAAGCAGAATCCCCCTCAGTTGATAAACATCGGCAAGGGGGAGTTCAGGATATTCTTGCTGCAACTGGGCTAGAGCCTCCAGGCGCTGTTGCAGTTTGTCCAGTTCAGGAAAGTAATCGCAGGAAATACCAAAAACACTTGCTTGAGCATACCAGCGGAGCAGGATCTCCAGGTCATCCTCTGCTGTGTTGAGAATATCTATTAACAGGGTGTAGGCTCGCATGGGATGGGCAGCGAGATTCCAACTGATTGCGGCCCACACTCCAGCTTTCGCGGCTTCGGCTGCCATCAGGTCTTCTCTGGCGATTTGCCGCGCCTGCTCGAACATCACTGCTGCATCGTAGCAACGACTTTTTCGGTACAGTTCATTGGCCTCATCGTAGGTGCTCTGAAAGCGACTCATGCCAGTTCCTCCTGTATTCGCTGCAGCAATACCCCTGCCAGATCTGCCTCTGCCCCCAGCAGGCGGGCCAAAACTGTCTGGCTTGCTGCGTGCCAATCTTCCTGGGTGGGGTAGCGGGCCTGCAGGCGCTGCCAGATTTTCTCGCTCAGGGGCAGGCGGCCCATGGCTTGCAGCCGCCTCGCGGCAAGGAAATGTTCCCGGTCTGGGTCGGCCAAAACCTGCTGCAGCGGTGCGAGTTTGCTGAGGCTGTCTTCTAGTAGGGCGGTCAGGTCGGGGGCAGCGCCGTTGTAGTGCACTATCCCCCGGCCCTGGAGCAGTGGAGGCAAGGGTACGGTGCCCTGGGCAAGTAACACCGTCGGCACCTGGCTCAGGGCAAACTGCGCGGCTCCCAGCATAAACATCACCTGGGGATCGGCGGCGCTCACCTCTGCCACGAAGATAGCGGCTTGTTCCAGGTGGATGCGCAGACTATCCAGGGTGCTGTCACGATAGTGCCGATCTTGCAGGGTCAGCACTTGACAGCCCCAGCGATCTTCAAATACCGTTCTCAGGGCTGCGAGTAGGGAGTCCGCGCTGCCATCGTCCGGCAGCATGGCGAACGCAATCGGATGCTGGCAGCGATCGCGGTGCCAGCTCTGCAAACGCCGATCCCACTGCTCTGCCGTTGCCTGGTTCAGGCCTGCCAGTTCTGGCCATTTGGCAAATAGCCGATCCACTCGCGCCGCTAGACCAGCATCTGCCATTACCTCACCTTTGTAGCGATCGGTGACGACGCCGACGACGCGGCCTGAGTCATAGTGATAGACGGAGCTGCCGCTGTGTCCTTTGCCTTTGATGGCATCGGATAGTTCCACGACGTCATCTTGCCGCCAGCGGGAGAGATAGCCCTTGTAGGTACCGACTGCCTGGTTGGGAGTCAGGTGACTGGCGGGATAGCCGATGGTCACGACTGGGTCTGAGATCTGCTGGTCGGTGAGGGTGCCCAGGGGCAAGCAGTGGCTGGGTTGATGCTCGGTTTTGAGCATGGCGAGGTCGTAAGCGGGTAAGGATTTGTCTGGGTCTAACCGGGCCGCGACGACACCATCGAACGGTGTTTCCAGCTGAATGGTTCCGGGATCAGGGCCGACGCAATGGTATGCGGTGAGCACGTAGCCTGCGCGGGCGATAAAAAAGCCCGTCCCTCTGAAGCTGTCGTCAACGAAGAGCTTGACAGTGGCGTTGCGGATGTATTGCTCGATTCGCTTCAGATTGAGTTCTGGCACGGGTGGGTTGGTCTCCCTGTCGACGGTGCAGACGATTGCCTGGGTGAGGTCATGCCGTTGGGGGGCCTGACTGAGGCGGCTTAGAGGGTGCTGATTCTGCTTTGCGCTTCCAGGTGTAGGTACATTTGAATGCTCCTGCTGGCGTGATTTTGGCAATCGCTCCGGCATTGCTGCCGGCTTCGGCTTTGAGACCGAGGTTGAACTCGACCGAGAACTGATCCAGTTCGTAGGGAGCGGTGGCTGCGGGTTCGGGCAGAGAGGCGAGAAATAGTTGGGCTAACCCGGTCAGCGGCAGCTTCAGGAGTTTTGCGGCTTCTCCTTTTAGTTTGTCTGTGGCTTGACGCAGGGTATTGCCGAAGCCTGCTTTTTCCGTAGCACTGTCAGATAGGGAGGAGCTGCTTTCGTCTGCAGTTTCGACTAGAATTTCGCCGCTTTCGCCTAAATCAATCCGTACTTCTGCCATTGACCCGTTCTCGCTGTTGCTAGAGAAATATAACTACTTCGATTGTAGCGCCAGAAGATTGCTGCGTCCTCTCTGGTGCAAATAACTAGTACATCAAGGCGGAAGTAGAGATACCATTTCACCTGATCGACGAAAATCGCATGTAGATTGGGTGAAACGGATTGGAAGCAATCTTCCCGGCGTAGGATGGGCAAAGGGCCACTGCCCGTGCCCATCAGGTTACAGTTCACTGGGAGAGGTTGGCGATGGGCACGCTCTGCTTTGCCCATCCTACGAATTTTCTAATTGCCTGAACCTGGTATGCGAACTTAAGCCCTATACTACTAGTTCGAGCGTTTCATCCGGAACGGCTCTGACATTTTTTGGAGAAACGTAAGCGCGCAGAGAGACTTCAGGTTTGCCGCAACGGATGGATAATCCTCAATCGATTGGGAAACCTGAGCGTATGGATGGAACCGGGCGTATCCAATTGTTGGGAGAGCCGATGGGTCGGGTGGGCATTTCCGTGCTGATAACAATAATCACACGAGCACTGTCAACAATCAAAGAGGCTTTCCCTTTGGATGAGCAAGTTGCAATTTCCACGAGCAATTGTGCTGTGCCATCAATTATACCCTAAAGAAATCTTCGTGGGATCCCACGCTTAAACTTGCTTGCCCATGAATGTATTGTTTGAGCTACAATTGCTGGTTCAGTGTAACGGTCTAAGGGAGAAATAGTTGCGATAGAGGAATTTCCAGAGTTGGGAAGGCAAGAGGAATGAGGGAATCGTCAGGCGTCAGGATGCGTTCGGAGCCGTAGCCATTTTTGCCAGGATTGCGGCAGATGTGAGCTTGGCGTTTGTTTACATCAAGAATCCAGTAGTCAACAATGCCAGCACTAGCATAGGCTTTTGCCTTTTGTTTACGATCTTTGAGCAGCGTTCTGTCCGAAACTTCAATAATCAGAAAGATGTCGTCGGGGCCAGGATGTCGATCGGCATATTCGCGGGGATCGATGCGAACAACAGCAATATCAGGTTCGGGTTCGGATTTGGGTCGCAGGGTGATGGGTAATTGCATGCGGATATAGGCAATGCCGTCTAGCAGCCGATCCAGGTAGCGAGCCGTGCGTTGACTGGTGGAAGCGTGAGGGGGTTGCTGCGGACTCATCGGAACGATCTGTCCTTCCAGGAGTTCAACTCGATCGTTGCTGTCCAGGATGCCAGTTGCGAGCATGCAGTGGTATTGATCAACTGTCCACAGGCGTACATTTGTGAGTGTCATTGTACAATCCTTTTGGGCTTGGCCCGCACCTGGCTCTAGTTTTCCTTAGTTTAGTCTATTCGGAAACTCCAGACTGTATTCTGTCTGCAGCAAATTAATTTGGGATTCAGACTGCTGTCCAGGTGCTGAAAACCCGATTCTACTGATTAACTTTCCCCGTTGTGACGTCAATGCTTCTCCAAACGGACAGCATACCACTGTAAAAATTGTCCAGGGCCAAGATCCAGGTCGCAGGCGGTGTCTAAGAGATGTTGGGCCTGGTCTGCGATGGATGTGAATCGCTCCAGATCCCTGGGTAACCGATCCTGACGTGTTGCCAGGATTGCCTTCAATTTTTCCAGCAGTTCTTCGGCGCTGAGGAATTGTTCTGGCTGATTGGGTTGCAGGACTACAAAGGCATCGTTGTTATACATTAATGAGCTTGACACAGGTTATTCCTCAATCTGTTCATTGTTCATTGTTTATAGCAATTCTCAGGCTAGTGAGGTATGGAAATGTTCCCCTGCCGAAGGCAGGGGAACATTTCCATGTACTTCAGTCGCACGGGAACCGCTATATTGTTCGTGCCGAATTGCCCATCGCAAATTGCCCATTAACAACTGAAACTGCTAATTACCAACTAACCGCCAATCGCTAACTGCTAACCGCCAACCGCTAATCGATACAAATCTGTAACATCTGATATATTCGCTGTGGAAAAAAAACCAGAAATCTGTGGAAAACTTCTCTCTTCTGTGGAAAAGCTGGGGAAAAGGTGGGGATTTTGTTCAGGGGATGTGGTGGAAAACAGGCTGTCGATACTGGGTTATGGGGCTTTTTTTTGGAGTAGTAACACGACTTGGATGGTTAGCGCCCCCGCAGGGGGCGCTAACCCCCATTCCTTTGTGCCAGAACGGAAAAATGGGTTATTTTGAAAGCCTTGTGGAGCAAGGCTTTCAAAATAACCTTCCAAGTCGTGTAGTCAAAAATCCTGACATCTAGAGGACTACTCTGTTTTTGGGGGAATGCCATAGCTGATCTGTTCGGATTCATAAGCGGGGGGTTCGACGTGAATGATGGCACGCACGGGGCTGAACCGTTCTTCCAGGCGAGCTTCAATTTCTTCGGTAATGCGATGGGCGGTTTCTATGTCCTTGGCGGTGACGATTAGATGCATCTCGATGAAAACCTGGCGACCGATGATGCCTCGTGAGGAGATATCGTGGCAGTTGGCAACGCCTGGGACTTGGGTTGCGATCGCATGAATGGCTTCGGGCGCGATCGCCATTTCATCGACCAGCCAGGGTAGGTTCTCGCGCAAAACCAGCCAACCGCTACGAAACACCAACAAGGCAACCGGAAAAGCCAGGGCTACATCCAGCCACTGAATTCCCTGCCAGACACCGATTAGTCCAGCCAGAACCACGAGCGTAATCCAAATGTCACTCAGGGTGTGCTGAGCATCTGCCAGGAGAATCTTGCTGTCTAGCCGCGAACCGACACGACGCTCGTAGGAAGCAACAAAAATATTGATGCCTAAAACAACCAGGATCGACAAGAGAGCAGGTACGGATAGGGTGACTGCGGGATGGGTGCCAAGGAAACGTTCGACGGCCCCCTGGAGAATTTCAAAACAGGCAATCCCCAGGAAGGCTGAAATGCCCAACGCTCCCACTGCCTCAAATTTTTGGTGTCCGTAAGGGTGCTCCCGGTCTGGCTCTGGAGAGGAAAATCGGCTGGCAATCAAGCCCAACACATTGCTGGCACTGTCCGTGACGCTATGGAGGGCATCAGCTAAAAGGCTGAGGGAACCTGTCCACCAACCCACTCCTGCTTTTAATGCCATCACCAGCACATTCAATAGCAACGTCAGGACTAAAACTCGATGGACTTCTGGGCGGATATCAGCTGACATATAGCAAAAGTCAGGAGGCAGAGGGCAGAGGGCAGAGGGCAGAGGGCAGAGGGCAGAGGGGCAGACTGAATTTTAGCGGAGGGCAAAGCGGCGCACGGCAAATAAGCTGCCAACTAAACCGACTGTACTGCCGAAGAGGGCCAGAATCAACGGCAGCATCAGCGCCTGGAGCGGACTGAGTTCCAGCCCTGCTGCGAGAAATTGGATGAATTCGGCTTGTTGGGAAAGCAGGCTGGTTAAAAATCGATGGATGCTAGCAATCGAGCACCATGCGATCGCAGCTCCAGCAACACCAAAAGTAACTCCCTGCAAAATGAACGGCAGATAAATCCAGGCTGCTGTTGCTCCAACTAATTGCATAATCTCGATTTCTCGCCGTCGAGCCATAACAATCAGGCGAATCGTGGTGGTGATAACAGCGACTGCCGTCAGCGTCAAAATCGCCGTGATGGTGAAGCTGACCCATCCCAGACCGCGATTCAGCTGTCCCAGCCGTTTCAGGACTTCATCCATATATTGCACATCGTCTACCCCAGGCAACTGTTTTAGTTTTTGGGCCAGTTCAGGCACAATTTTTGCACTGCGGGCTTGCACTTTCAACTCGTCAACCAGAGGATTTCCTTCTAATTGTTGCGTCGCTCCATCAATGTCAGCAATACCGAGTTCCTGAACCAGACTGGCCCAAGCCTGTTCTTTAGACACTATTTTGATCGCAGTTACTTCTGGTAGTTTGGCCACTAAAGGGCGAACCGTTTCCGCCTCTGCACCGGGGTCAAGATAGACCACAACTTCGAGCTGCCCGCTAGAGCGATCGAGCAACCCTTCGAGCTGCCAGGCAGTCTGCAAGCTTAGCCCGAACAGAAACAATAAAACTGTGACTGTGCTAATGGCAGCCCAATTCATCCAGCCACCACGCCGCAGACCCAGAAAGGTCTCTTTTAACAGGTAATCTAACTTTGTCAGAACTTGAAACACGCTGAGTGCCAGAATGGGAAACTGTTATCTCTTTACGAAGCTAGTTTAATCGTTTCAGTTCAGATCTTTGGGGTTGAGAATCCGATAGTGCTTGAGTGCAATCGGCGTTCAGCTTAACAAAACTTTGTTGGACTTAGGCAATTATGACTATGTTTAATATTTTTTTATGATTTTCTTTTTTTAAGAATGCCGAAACAAGGTAAGATTGCGGTTAAATTCTCGTTCTGATGCTGCAACAAGGGTGTTATTTCTGATAGCAAGCGTTCCGATAGATATTTAAGATATTGAGTTTTATCACGAATTGTAGCAATGCCAGTCCAAACCCTACCTAACAAAATTTCTGTAGATCGGGCTCAATCATTCGATCGACCCCAATCATTCAATCAGCCTCAATCATTCGATCGGTCTCTAGCCTTCAAACGGCCTCAAGCATTCAAGCGGCCTCAAGCTTTTGCTGAGCTGACTCAAATCTCCATTGAACAGATTGTCGCACGCATCTTTTTGTTGAACCGCATTACACGCATGGATCAAGATTTGTTGATGTCGGCGCTGTTCTCGAAAAAAAGTCTGACTGAAGTAGACAAAAAACTCATCGGACGAGTGTTTGATGCCGTCCAACAAGGGAAGCTCAAAGTTGGGGCGAGGTGATCGGTGGGGCGAGGATTTTAGGTCCATCAAAGCGCGAAACGCAAAACTGCCGGTTTCTGTTTTTCCTCGCTCTGCTTTAACCTGAAACAGGTGAGATTCTGACAAGCTAGATGGCGCGTACCCCCACGCTTTCCTTCGATCGGGGAAGTTTGATTTTGCATCCACCTCCCAAAGGAAAGGCATGGATCGATTATGCTGTTTGGGACGATCGGATTGAGCGTTTTCGCATCCGTGCCAGCGATTATCGGCATCTGGTGGAGGTGTTGCAGGCAGAGGATGCGATCTTCATCGATCGGGCTAACGCATTTGAAGTGCTGGAATTGGTGCCGCGTTTGCAGATGCAGCCTTACCCCCATCAGCAGGAAGCACTGGAAGCCTGGAAACAGGCAGGACGTCAGGGGGTAGTGGTGTTGCCCACAGCATCAGGGAAAACCTACCTGGCACAGCTGGCAATGCAAGCGACGCCGCGCAGCACATTGATAGTAGTACCAACGTTAGATTTGATGCATCAGTGGTACGCCCATTTGATGGCAGCGTTTCCGGATACAGCAGTAGGATTGTTGGGAGGCGGATCCCGCGATCGCACCCCCATTTTAGTTGCCACCTACGATAGCGCTGCCATCCAAGCAGAAACGTTAGGCAATCAGTACGCGCTGCTAATTTTTGATGAGTGCCATCATTTGCCCAGCGATTTCAATCGCGTTATCGCCGAATACCACATTGCCCCCTATCGCCTTGGACTGACCGCAACGCCCGATCGCGCTGATGGCAAACATGCCGACCTGCAAACCTTGATTGGGCCAGAGGTTTATCATCGCACTGCAGCAGAACTATCGGGTAAAGCACTAGCAGAACACGAGGTGGTGCAAATTAAGGTGCAGCTGTCGCAACAAGAGCGCGATCGCTATGAAGCTGCGATCGCAACCCGCAATACCTTCCTACAAAAAAACAACCTCTGGCTAGGCAGTCTCAAAGGCTGGCAGCGTTTTGTCCAGGCTAGCGCCCGCTCCGCAGAAGGACGACGGGCCATGCTAGCCCACCAGGAAGCCAAAACCATTGCCCTCGGCACTGACAGCAAACTACGCGTTCTGACCGACCTACTCGCCCAACACCACCCCGAACCGCTACTCATTTTCACCAACGACAACGCCACCGTTTACCGCATCTCCCAATCGCTACTGATTCCCGCCATTACCCACCAAACCCCAGTCAAAGAACGCCACGACATCCTCACCCGCTTCCGTCAGGGCGACTACAACACCCTCGTCGCTTCCCACGTCCTCAACGAAGGTGTCGACGTTCCCGAAGCCCGCGTCGCCATCATTCTCTCTGGAACCGGCTCAGCCAGAGAATATATCCAACGACTCGGCCGCGTCCTGCGTCGCGGCAAAAACCGCAACAAGCAAGCCATCCTCTACGAAGTGATCGCCGAGGCAACCAGTGAAGAACATACATCCCGCCGTCGTCGCCAGCAGAAACCCACCAAACCCAAACAACGACAATTAGAATTAGTCCCCACTGAACCTGCCTACGAAATCGGCGATCGTCCACTGCCCAAAGCCGCAGACTCGCCATCAACCTATTCAGCTTCTGAAGAGAGTTGAGTCTAATTTAACCCTTTTAAAAGCGAAACATAGCTTCACTTTTCTATTCTGAATCGTCTCGTGAATGTCACAATACAAAATTAAGCTCAGCATAAAATATGTCGCTATGCTATTTTAGTTTTAGCGGTCGTTTGAGAAAAAAGTTGCCTACCGAAAAACAAGCTTTTGCATCCATGTTTGTCTGTCAGTTACTTTCAAACCTATTACAATCTATCCATCTTTTCCGCTACGATGCAAGAATGAAGCAAGTTTATTTGATTGCAGGAAAAGGAGAGAGCATTGAGATAATTATTTTTGATGATGGCAATTGGGAGTTTAACGATGAAACCTGATTTTAAAACACTGACCCGTGCAGAGTTAAAAAAATACATTGTTAGCCATCCAACTGATGAAGAAGCAATCCGAGAATTGTTTGTCAATCGGCGTAGTGCGAATGCCAAACGCTATCCTTACCCCTACGACATGCCAGCAGCAGAAGTAGAAGCAATTTTCCAGGAGAAAATTAGTCTAGAAACTTCTGAATAAAAGCAGTTGAGATCGCATCTGTATTTCTCATGATATCAAGTTGGCAAAATTGAAAACAATTTGTAGGTTGGGTTGCAGCACTAGCGGAAACCCAATGAAACGTCCTTTGGTGTTGGGTTTCACGGACTCAACCCAACCTACTGATCGTTTTGGATTTTAGATTGCCGATTTTAGCTTGAAGAAAGCCCGGCTGAGAAGGCGTTCCACCCATTTCATCCATTGCATCTCCAAGGCAAATTAATATAAAATAACACAGCTAATTTGGGTCATTCTGAGTGGTGAATATAACGAAAAGCGCCTATGATGCCTGTTAGTATCGCTCGCGGTGTCAAGCCTCTCTTCGAACGCTGGGATTTGCGCCAATACCGTTCGGTTAAGGAGAGCGGGTTCAATAACTTTACGAAAAATAGACTGGTAGGGAGCACGGCATTGCCGTGCCCCTACGCGAGAAATTAATTCTCGTTTCTAAACCGAACAATATTGGGATTTGCGCTCCCGATTTAATTTAGAGATGCAACTGATGAAATCGGCGGAACGCTTGCCCAATAAGGCTTTATTCAATTACCCAAAACAGACCTCCCAAATGGCCTGTCATAATAGGGGAATCCATCTAGCGCACGTTTTACCGATCGCATTTTTAAGTTATCTGGGCTATGAATAAGGTTGTTGTTGGTCTCTCTGGCGGTGTTGACAGTTCTGTTGCTGCTGCATTGCTCCATCGCCAAGGATACGAGGTCGTGGGCCTCACGCTCTGGCTGATGAAAGGAAAAGGGCAGTGCTGCTCTGAAGGCATGGTGGATGCCGCTTATATTTGCGAGCAATTAGGCATTCCCCATCATATTGAGGATAGCCGGGAGATCTTCCAGACTTATATTGTGGACTATTTGGTGGCGGGTTACAGCGAGGGTGTCACCCCCTTGCCCTGTTCTCAATGTAACAAAATGGTGAAGTTTGGCCCGATGTTGCGCTATGCCCGCGAAGCGCTCAGCATTGACCAGATTGCTACGGGACACTACGCCCAAACGACTTACGATTCTGAAACAGGTTGCTATCAATTACGGCGGGCCGTGGATCGAAATAAAGATCAAACCTATTTTTTGTACGATCTCACCCAGGAACTGCTTGCAGGCTGTGTGTTCCCGTTAGGGACGCAGACAAAAGCAGACACGCGACGGCTGGCAGCTGAGTTTGGCCTGAAAACTGCAGACAAGCCAGAGAGCCAGGATCTGTGTTTGATTGAAAGCCACGGTTCAATGCGAGCTTTTCTAGACAAATACATTACTCCGCAACGAGGCGACATCGTCGATCGGTCAGGTCAGGTGCTGGGACATCATGAAGGTATCCACCATTACACTATTGGACAACGCAAGGGGCTGGGCATTGCAGCCGCACACCCGCTTTATGTCATTGGTTTGGATGCAGGCCGCAATCAAGTGATTGTGGGCGATCGCGCCAGTGCTGGCTGTCCTGAATGCACCGTTGGCCGGATGAATTGGGTCTCGATCCCCGAGCCAAAAGCGCCAATTCGGGCTGAGGTGCAGGTCCGCTACCGTTCGCCAGCAGTGCCAGTGATGGCGATCCCGCTGGCATCTGCTGCTGCTTCTACCGCAACTCGCTTGAAGTTGGTCTTTGATGAGCCTCAGTTTGGCGTCACACCCGGTCAGGCAGCAGTGTTGTATGAGGGCGATCTGCTTTTGGGCGGAGGCATTATTGAGCAGCAGAGTTAAGTTAATATCATGTTTTGTTGATTGCTCTCAATCAAGTGAACTTGTAAGTAGGTTGGGTTGAGTCCGCGTAGGCGCAAGCCTTCTCGCAGAGTAACCCAACACCAAAGGACTTTGTGTTGGGTTTCCACTGTCGCAACAACCCAATCTACAGATTGGTTTCAATTAGACCTGTCCGAAAACTGGAGTGGAAGCCGCCCTGAGGGGGCTTCCACTCCAGTTTCCAGATGAGTTTATTTTGCCAACTTGATATAAGGCGAGTCATGCCCAAATAGAGCAATGCCAGTGACTGCGTTTTCTGACCCTGTTCCCTATTCCCTATTGCCCTTTCCCTTCAAATTGCTTGTCAAGATATCCCATAGTTTGCTAGCTTAATGAAGCGTCAAATTGAGGCGCTCCCAAAAGCCGGGATAGCTCAGTCGGTAGAGCAGAGGACTGAAAATCCTCGTGTCGGCGGTTCGATTCCGCCTCCTGGCATTGAAACAAAATTGGTTCTAGTTGACTGACATAGCTAATTTGGTGCAATAAAGTTAGGTTGACGAAAAGGCTATAATCCTTACTCGATAGACCTCGGAAGCACTAAAGTGCCAACTACGGATTTACATAATTTTGGCTGTGTCAGACCACTAGCTTCTAGCTGTCATGGTTTTCGAGGTAACTAACTTCTGCCCGGATTATCTTCTGTTTGGGCTTTTTTAGCCCGCTTTGGACATTTAATTAGGTGTAAAGCTGGTGTAAATAATTTCAATACTGTTCGGTTTAGAAACGAGAATTAATTTCTCGCGTCGGGGCACGGCATTGCCGTGCCCCGACGCGCCTATTTTTCGTAAAGTTATTGAACCCGCTATCCTGAACTGAACGGTATTGGTGTAAATTCTGTCGGTTCGCGCATTGTTTGGGGCAGAAAATAATTTCATGGAGGCTAACCAGCCAGGCTTTTGGGAAATTGCTCGGCTAGGGGCAACGGTTTCTTGTCAATGACTGCCTCGATCCCTGTCTTAATGAAGTTTCCAATGGTGCGACTCACGATGCGATAGTCATTTTCGGTTACGGGCTGAAAGCCGTGGGCTAAGAGGGAATAGTTGCGTATTTGCAAAATATCTTTTAGAGCATTGGCATGTTGGTGGTAGAGAGCGCCCAGAGGATCTTCAGACAAGCAACTCAATAGTTGGTAGCTCTTCTGCAATGCCAGTTGGATTTTATCGTCTTGCTGGCGAACGCGATCGCGCAATGCTTCGGGCAGGCGCTCCCGATCCACATTTCCCGTTTTAATCCTATAGGCTAGCCACCAGCGTATCTGGGCTACAACTCTAAGGCGCGGTAAAGTCGGCTCACGGAATCGTCATAGCGTTCTTGACTAGCCCGCCGCTCAGCATTTAATAAGAAGCTCCTATTTTCTTCCCCTTGCGGGGATTAAGGAAATCAAACTAGTTTCACTAGCTAGCCTAGAATCGAGAAGAGCGTGTTTCAATCCCCTTGCGGGGAATATTTGGGAAACATGCACCCTTAACCCCATACCCTCACTAAAGTGCAGAAGTTTAGGGTCCCAGTTTCTAGATTAAGCTAGATTACAGTAGAACTATATCAGGAATTAGGTATGTAAGGCAATCTAGACCTTTTATTAAACTCAGTAAGGCTATGACTGATACAAGAACCATATCAGTCATAACTATTCCTCTGAATCAAATGACTAGCATTTCCACTCAGAATCAGGAATTTCCGCGCCCTTAAAAATACTGCGCAATGTCCCCTTGGGCAATTGACGTGTACCGTGATCTGGGACAATAACTTGGCGCTTTACAAAATCATTTCGCCACTTACGGTGGCTTCCCTTCTGCGAAATCAATTGAAATCCGTAACGTTCTAGAATGCTCTCCACATCACGAGCATTCATAGCAAGCATCTTGCCCACAAGAGAATTTACGTAACTTTGAGAACCGTAACGATTTGAACTGATGAAAGACGCGTTTCTGAATTCTGGATAACTAGTAAAACTTGTTGGTGAGGAAAACCATGGGGGATCTTTAAATCTCATAGGTCGTACTCTACGTAGGTTTACTCCCTCAATATATCACTTGTTAAAGAGAGAATGCTAGGTAATCAGCCTATACACTCCTACCTATACACTGACTTCTTCAATGACTGCTCCTGCAGAAAGCTCTAAATCATCTGGTTGTAAGTAAAGCGCAATTGCTTCTCGGATATTCTCTAGCGCCTCTTGCTCTGTTAAGCCAGCAGACGTGCATCCAGGAAGTTCTGGGCACCACACAGCCCATTCACCTGTTTCTCGATCGGGTTCAAGCACAATGCGCCATTTCATTTTCTTGGAAAAGGTAGTGTTTGTAGTTGTTCTTAATTTTAATCCTATCACTCCTCTCCGTTAACGAGGGTATAGCCCATCCCTAACCGGGTTTTGATGCCGGTGCCGGCGAAGGGGGCGTAGGCAACGAGCAGGTGAGCGACGTTGGCTAACAAGGGTTCGGTGCGGCTGAGGGCGGTGAGGGATACGTTGCCAATGAAGCCATTGACCGTGCCTTGCTGCAGGCGGAAGGGGCGGGTTTGCAGGCGGTGTTTCCGCAGCGCGATCGCGCTACTCAGGTAATCGATTAACTCGTTACCGCCTAAATAGACAGGAGCAAAGTGGTTCCAGCGTTCTAGCCAACTGCGGAACATCAATGCTGGAACGGGCAACGGCAAGTGCAGGCGATCTTGGGCAAAGGCCGTCGGTTGGGGAAATTCGAGATCGAATTGTTTGCGGGGTTCGGGTTCGTTGGCCACCAGAGTGGTATAGAGTGCCGGGTAGCTACTGGTGTCGTCTTCCCGGTTGCTGACTTCAAACTTCGTGCCGAATAGTTCCAGGTTGGGATCCAGATCCCAGTTTGCGATCGCTTTGGCGCTGCGTTCCTGCAAGCCGCTGAGGGACAGCTGGTAACGTTCGCCGGGATGGAAGGCAAGGAAGTCCCCGGAGCGGGAGCAGCGCCCAACAATGCCAGAAAAGCTGGTAGAGGGAATGGCTTCTTCTCCGACCGTTAATCCCAGTTGCTGGTGCAGGGTTTTGCTCAGCTCCAGGCTATAGGCGCGGGGCAGCAGGACGGTCTCGGCAACGGCTAGGGTCCAGGTGGCACGAATCAGCATCCGTTAATCCTGGGATTTGAATTTGACCCAACCAGGGACGAATTTAATCGTGCCGTGCGGATCGAGAACGGTGCGACGAGATTTGGGTGCAGCGAAGCCTGGTGCGGCAATGCCGCAGGCATCGCGCAGTTCGGCCCGCAATGTGTCTTTGAATAACCAACCAATGGTGGTGCCGGTCATACCGCTGGCCCAGCCGAGGCGCAGGGCATAGGGGCAGCGTTCTTTCTCGTAGAACTGGCGGATGTCGGTAAAATCTAAGGCCCGGTCGCGATCGCGGTTGTCGCGTACCTCCTGCCAGTAGTCGTGTTCGCCGTCCCATTGATCCTGGGCAAACTCCTGACAAATGGCCAGCAATTCGTCCAGCGTCTTGAAAGGTAATTGCATACCGCTCTGGTGCCGGAACCAGGAGAGCATTTCCGTATCCAGAGACAGGCTAAAGGCGGTGCGGACGTTGCGAACGACCTCGACGTAGAGCGAGGCGCGATATTTGGCCTGAAAGTCTGGGTAATAACTGGAGACGAGCACTTCTGCGATCGCAGGCACGTTCAACGAAATGCGTTTCCCAGTTTGGGTCGCAATCTTGCGCGGCAGTAACGGCTCGCAGTCGGTCACCTGCAGGGCGCGCATGAAATCTGTATTCGGCCCCGGCCTCGTTTTGGCAGTCCGATCGTCCCGGTGCAGGGAAAAGTTGGCGAACAGCTCGTTCATAAACAAACTGTCATCCGCGAAGGATTGCCTCCAGCGACTCTTGAATTCTCCCTGTTTCAACTTTTGGTGGAGCTGCTGCTCAATGTCGCTGACGCGGTGGTTGCGGGATAGGCGATAGCGATCGGCATGTTTCAGCAGGTGATAGGCAACTGCGGTGCGAATGGCTCCTTTGATGGACGATCCCGGAATGTAGAGCTGACCGAAGCCATTGCGGATCGCGGGACGCAGATCGGTAATCTGACGATCTGTCCATTTGGCTGCGATCGTCGCGGCTGGGAAGAGGGGATTGCCCTCCGGATCGGTGGCCTCCGACCAGGTCTCGCCAAAGGCTTGACGCAACATCGGGGCAATCTCGCGCCGATTTTCAATCGTGCCAATGTAATCCTGCAGCCGACCCCGCTGGTGCAATGCCTTCGCCAGGGCTTCGCTGTCGGGGAAATAGACTTTGTTGCCATCAGTTATATATTCAAACGGGTTGAGGCTGGCAACCGCCGCACCAATGTGCAGCAACGGGCTGCTGAGCTGAAGGCGACGGCACTCGCCAACGTGGGGGCGACTGAGACTGAGTGAAGACGAAACCATAGGGCTTGGCCGTTTGTTTAAGCGGCTTAGGAAGCAACAGCAGGAGCAACAGCAGGAGCAACAGCAGGAGCAACAGCAGGAGCAACAACAATGGGCAAGCTGAGGCTTAGACCGCTGCGGTAGATTCTGTGGGTTTGAGGAGTATAAAACCCTGGGGGGGTGACATCGGCAAGTTTTCCCCTGGGCGGCTGAGGGAATACCGACCCTTCCGCAAACATGCGCACCATCTGGCGTCGCCGTTGGTGTCCGGTGGCGGACGTAATCCATCCCCCCCGTTCTTGAATTTCGTAGCTTGCCTGATTTGTGGATTCATCTTGAGGCACCAACTGATCTAATTCGGTTTTCTCGTTACTCCAGAACAGGCTGAGCAAACAATGGTGGGTGGGAGTTGCGGCAAACTGTATCAACTTCTTCCACCGTTGGGGCAAGGGCAACCACTCGCTTTCAAACCGTCCGGCACCGCTGGAACGTTCGCCGCCAATGCCATCTTCGCCTAACAGTTCCAGGGCCGCTCGCAAGTTAGATTCCAGATTAGATTTCAGGTTAGGTTCTAGAGTTGAATCGGCGGTGGGGAAGTGGATGAGAAAGTACAGTCCCGATTTTTTGGGTTCTTGCCATTGAAACTGCACGAAGCCGGTATGGTAGAAGTTGGTGGTGCGGCTGGTGCGGTCGATGGCGACTTTGGGAACTTGCTGGATGCGATACGTGGTTTTGTAGTCGAAGGTTCCAGCCTGATATAGCGCCCCAGATTTGTTGGGGTTTGCTTGGGTGGCGGCGATGAGTTCGGCGCGATCGCGATCGGTAAATCCTTCCCCCTGATACCAGCGCTGCCAAACGTCCAGCGGCAGATAATTCAGTTTTCTGTAAGTTTTAGCAAAATATAGATCGTTCCCTTGCGGATAGTTTTTAGGCAACCCCAGCGGTTTCGGTAAGTAATAGTCAAAGCAAGGTGTTTCCCCTTGCCAGGACACAGAATAAATAAAGGTGGAACTGAGTCGAAAGGGCGGTTCCTGGGATGAATCCAGCAATTTTCCCAAGAGGTCTTCAACTGCATCTTTGCCGAACAATCGGGCGTAGGTACTGACCCAGGCGCTAAACAGCGTATCGGAGCGCGCACGTTCGCTGGTTTCTTCAATGCCAATGCCCACTTCGCCAAAATGGGCCGGACTGCGACCAAAGTTCAGGCGCACTAAGTTCCAGCTACTCATGCGGTGGCATCCTCTCCCGGTAACAGTCGTTGTTGAAGGGTTTGAGTCAGATTGCCAAAGTTCTCTAACAGAGCAGCGGTATCAGTGAGGGTCTGAATCGGCTGCAAAAAGTCGCTGCCGCCGCTGACCACTTGTTTGTACTGGGCGGCACCGCGATAGAAGAACTGGAAATTCTCAAACCGCACCTTGCCGTAGCCGCGAGAACCGTGCCCGCCCAGGGCATCGTCTTCGAGGATGGCCAGGGCAATCGCTAAGTTTTGCACGTCCTCAACGATCTGGGTTTCGTCTTCCACGGTATACACCATCTCGAACTGAAACTTGGCCCCCGCTGGCACCCGTTCCAGCTGTCGCGGGTTGGCAGCGGCAGTGACGCGATCGATACCATTTTCAAATTTCCACTCTGTCATGTAGAGGCCAGTATCAATTCGTCCCAACTGGGCCGCCGACTCTTCCAACAAGTGACAGTCGCGAACCATGAGCCGAGCCGGGGCATTGCGTCCTCGGATTTTGGTGTGAGGTTTGCCTTCAATATCAATCTGGCCTTCTCCTGAAAGCGCTTCGTCTTGAGCCACTGATGTTTCCACCCAGCAATTGGCCCCCGTTGAACCAAAGACTCTGCTGAGGGGGCACGTTCTGGCCCCCTGGTATGGGACATATTGCTCGCGTGCAATTTCGGTATAGCCATCCGCTAAGTCGTCGCTTTCGTAGCGGTAGGTACCGCTCCCGCCAGCTCGATTGACCGGTCGCTTCAGCCAACGCTCCAAAATGGAACGCAGTTTGCCTTTAATGGACGAACCGGGTAGATAGGGTCGCTGGGTTACGGGATCGCGGATGACGGGTTTATCCAACCCGCCAATATCCAAATTCTCCCCGCCGCCGCCAATATGGATGCCAGTTTCCACCACTAAAGTGCTGGTGATGCGGAGTTTCCCCAACAATTTTTTCTGAGGACGATCGACAACAGTCATAATTACTTCCCACCTTCTGCTTTGTGATAGGCAATAATGGCTTCGATGAGTTGGACAAAACAAGCAAAATCTTCTTGGCTCTCAACTTTATCAATGGCAGCAGACATAACCTGACTCAAGGGTTTGGCAGCCTTTTGCCGGGCCGCTGCATAGGCCAGTTTGGGCTTTAATAAAACTACTTCTCGCTCAATTTTAGAAAAGTCTTCTTGTTCCGTTAAATCGGCTTTGAGACGCTTTACGGCATCCAAAAATTTGCGCACCTGGTTCGTTTCTAGTCGTTGCTGTTTGAGGTAAGGCCCGAATTCCTCAGCGTGTTGAACTAAGATGCGAATGGGATAGGATTGCAAGCCACCTTCTAATTGATTAATGTAGCCGACGATGGTGTCGACAATTCCCGATGATTGCACTTTGCGATCGGTCTGATATTTTTTCGCACCAGATTTAACGGTGGGTTTGGCCGTGGGTTTAGGAGGGGAAGGTTTTTGGACCATCGAATTTGTTGAATAGGGTTGGGTCGAAGTTGTCTCAAACGTTTGAGAGAGGGACTGTTTTTCGAGAGATTGTCGATAGTTCCGTTCGCGATTATTCCAAAAACTGGCTGAGATGCCTAAAGCTTGTTCTAACTGTCTGGAGAATTCAGCCGTAATTTCAACGCGACCTGTCAGAATTCCCTGAATCGTCTGTTGGGTCAATCCACTGCGCCTAGCCAATTCATCTTGGGAGATCGCTCTTTCTTCTAAAGTTTCCAGAAGGGTTTCACCAGGAGGCGAGACCGAGTCTGGATGATATTGATTTAGCATGACTTTACTCATGGGTATCTTCGACTCCAAGAATCCTCACTACAGTTACGTTCTGCCAATCAATTCCACCATCATTCTTTGTTGGGATAGGGTTGTTAGCGGGTTCAAAAATAAGCCGATAGGGATGGTCTAAATCGAGAGAAAATTGTCCGGTGCGATCGTGAAGCAGTTCGTGACAGCGACCTGGGAGATTTTTCATTTCTTCCAGGACTTGAACTGCTCGTAAATCGTCGAGACGTTGTCTTAAACGTTTTGCTCTAACTATGCCATATTGCTTTTGCAACCGACGCTGATTATTACACTCCTTTTGGAATTTGCTACTTTTGAACAGGATATCCACAATTGTAGTTTTTTTAAGTGTTTTTAACTGTTCGCTGCCCGGTTGAGCAGTTCGATCCAGGTTGCGATCGCGCGAAAATAGGGTGCATTCCAGGGATGTTTAAGGGATTGGCGAAAGGCATCATCATCAAATGCGTTTTTCGGCAACCGGGCTAAGGTATAGGCAATTTGCGGCAAGTGGAGATAATAGCGAATATCCTGTAGGTGAAAGTCATATTCTTTGGGTTTGCGTTGTTCTTCGATCTCCTGAATCATCTGATTTTGCACTTGAGCCGTCAGGAGTAAATTGCGGACAAAATTGCGGGAATAGTTGATGTCAACCTTTTGGCGATCGAGTCTTTCCACAAAAGGGAAAATGCCGAGTAATTCAGGCTGTTCTAATTTTGCCAGGATTTCAACCTTATACGTTTCATCTGCAGTCCTAGCCTGATCTTTGGGTTCAATTTCATCTTTATCTTTTGATTCAATTTTGGCGACATGTTCCGAGGGTCTGTCTTTGATGCCTAACCACTCGCTCCACTTAAAAACCTCACCAAAGAGTCCGAGGCTATCGCGCCCGTTGCCTTTGGCGGCATCCTCCGCAGCACCAGCCGCATCGGCTGCCTGATACAGCGGATACTTAGCGCCGTGAATGCTGACGCCACCCGACAGGGTAATCGCGGCATTCCAGCCCGTGTAGGCGCGAAAACTCTGGTAAACGTCGAAGGCAAATTCCACCACCTGATTCCAGGCACCGCTGACGAAGAGATCGTCGCCGCCCGCATAGATGAACAGCAAATCCGGGCGCTCCTCGTCGCTGAGGTGGGTCTTTCGCTGCAAGGTCCCAACCGTTTTCGGTGGAGTCAGGAAGTTAGCTTGCCGATGCTTGGCCAGACTGTTGAGATACACCTTGAAAAAATAACTCATCTGGCGCGACAGGGCGGTCAGGCGGGGAAAGGTTTTGGCATTGCCCAGACCCTGGGCGAAGATTTGTCCTAGCCGATCCACATCCATGCGCAGGGAGCCAACCCGAGGAATGGCTCCGACACGACTGGCTCGTTCTGCCATCTCGCTGGCAGACATAAAGCCCGTCTCCCCTTCGAGTTGAGTCTTTGGGCCATGGTTGCCCAACAACAGCGGTGCGACGTTTGGGACCGACCGACCCTGGTAATGGGCAATCTCCCAATCGTTAATCAGCAAAACAGGCTCAGGAGTGCGGGGAACTTTTTCCCACTCCTGGAAGAGGTGGTAGTAGATCGGCTGCTCCGCTAGCCCAATGGTGAGGGAATCTACAGCGTTGGGAATTTTCGGTTGCCGCGATCGCACCATCGCCTTAACCCTGAACAACTGGCTACCCAGGTGAAACATATCGCGGCAAATATCGCAGGCTGGCGGAGAATCAGGCTCCTTCGGGTTGAGCGGTTTAAGGGTCTCCACATCATCCCGGTGGCAGACGCGGCAGGGTTCGTAGCTGGGTTTAGGCTCCAGCAGTTCGTCGAGCTGGCGATCGAACTTGCGAGTTTTTTGCGGAGCCATTTTCTGGATGGCAGCTTGCCAGTGCTGGGCAAAGCGACTGTTCCCGACATCTGCTGCGGGGAATGGATAAACATCCAACCCCAGAAACACCTTGCCCTGGAAGGTACCCCACAACCAACGATTAACGCGATCGCGAACTTTCTGGACAATCTCCGACAACCTCTCCCTGGCTGGAGCTAACAGGTAAAGATTGCCGCCCCCGGCGTAGATAACGTTAGTGCGCGGTAGCTCGATTTTCTCCAGCAGTTGTTGAACGATCTCTTCCGTCACCAACTCCAGGTAGAAACTGCGCGCTCGCAAGGATTTCAAGGCACCGCTGGACGCAATGGTGTAGATAAAGTTCTGGATGCCGGACAAATCGCCCACCACCAGACTCAGATCTGTCGCTTCCGGGCGTTCGGCCAGGGCAGCGGCAACGGCAGCCGTGGCTCTGGCGCGATCGCACAAAGAAACATCGGCCTCGCCTGCCTCATCAAAACCCTCTGCCGAGCCAAACCCTAGATGGGAGCCAAACTTTTCCAGAATCAGCATCAACAACGATAGATTCTGACAGTCGTCTGAGGAAAGGTCATCCAGTGCTTCTTTGACCTGCCGCTGCAACGATTTGACATCAACGTCAGTCTTATCCATTAGCGGATAGGGAATGGGTGGATCCGAGTCCGCAATCGCCAGCGCAGGCCAGTAATGGCGAGCCGTTTGCGGGGTAGCGTGGGGCAGCTGCACCCGATCGAAAAGTTGTCGCAGCGGCCCGATTGGCTTGGCTTGAGAAGTATTTGGCCATTCCAGCAGTGTCTTAGCCCGATCGATCGCAGCCACTTCCTCGCGACCGATCTCTTGCTCGGCGAACGGTCGGCTCCTTGCCCAAGCCGCCAGCGCGATCGCAGCTTGCTGCATCACGTGTAGAGCAACGGTGTGGGAAGCGCGAGAAAAATTCGTCATATAGCACTACGAGAATAGATTAGGACAGAAGAAAAAACTCAAACCCAGACGCAGTCAACCTTTCCCTTCTGCCTTCTGCCCTCTGCCTCCTGCCTTCTGCTTATAAAGGTCTGCGTGAATATCGGGGGCGCAATTTGCCAGTGTCCGTTTGCCAGTGTCCGTTCGAGATCGAGAGCCGCAACTCATGATGGCCCCGCATTGGAATCGGTCTGTCCTAACCCCGCTTATCCTCAATAATAGTGAATTTGTATCATTTCCGTCAAGGATAACGGATAGCTCGCGCAGCCTTGACACATTTAATACAAACTTTAGGTTGAATCTTGCAGGTGGGAAGGGACGCGATCGCAGCTTAACGCCCAGGAATAACCGAAATCCCTCCAGCACTAAGGGTGCTGCAAAAGGTCAGGATCGATGCCCAGCGCCTTGAGCTGTTCTGGGGTCAGGGTGCTGAGGCTGGCACTGAGTTGCTCTAGCCTGGATTCGGCCCGCTCTGCTCGCTGCTGCTCCCGTTCTGCTCGCCGCCTTTGCCGTTCCTTCTCGTGCTGCTCCCGCTCTGCTCGCTGCCTTTGCCGTTCCTTCTCGTGCCGCGCCTGTTCCCGCTGGGCCATCAGTTCCGGGTAGGTCTCGAAAGGCTCGCCGTTAGGGTAGTAGAGTTGCAGGTCGTTGCCCTTCAGTTCGAAGCGGATACCCAGCAGAGGACTCACCCAGCCGTTCATCTCTAGAATGGGTTGGAACCAGGTACCTTCGCGGCTCCAGCCTTTGAGCGTGCCTTTGTCGGGGTCGTGGACGTAGTATTCGTCGATGCCGTGGCGCTGGTAGAAGTCGAGTTTATCGACCTCGACCTCCTGGATGCTGTTGTTGGGGGAGACAAACTCAAAGGCGACCTGGGGGCTGAGGTTGTTTTCTTGCCATTGTTTATAGGACGTGCGATCGCGACCATCCTGCCCAAAGATCACCATGACATCGGGGGCTTTGCTTTCGGTACTGCCTTCCACGGGTAGCCAGAGCAGGTTTCCAGCCACAAAGACCAGCTGGTTCCGGAACAGGGCCGCCAGACCACCCTGGGTCGTCATAATCAGGCGGAATTGCTTCGTATTGTCAGACAAGGGTAAGCCATCGGTTTCGGGATAGATGATGTCCTGGGGGGTTTGGATTAGCGTTGTCATGGCTCGACCTCCGGGAATAGCTATAGTCTAGCAAAATTGTATACAGTAGTAAACACCTGCTTGAGGCAGAGTTAACGACTCAGGGGAAGGCAAGATCCCTCAAGTGCAGGCAGGGTGAGGGGTGTCGGGGTTAGGGTGTGGGGAACAATCGCGAGGAATGTCTGGGGAGAGCAACCCCAACATCGGGTTTCGATCCCGCGAACAGAAGAACAATTGTGCCAGATAGATCTATATTTCCTCCACACCCTACACCCCACACCCCAACCCCAGCCCCCGTTTGAATCTTGTTGTCATCCCCTGAGCAAAACTCCCCATTCCCCATTCCCCATTCCCCGTTCCCTGTTCCCCGTTCCCCATTCCCCATTCCCTCTCATTTCCCAAATACTTACATTATTTGAAAAATTCTTGTCATCTGCGAGCGAGGCTGCTAGGCTAGCGGCCAAACACACTATTGCACCTTGAAAACTAAATCGTTCCAGAGTTATCGTCAAAGGCAGGGGGCAGAGGGCAGAAGGCAGAAGGGAAAGGTTGACTACATCTGGTGTTGAGCTTTTTGTTCTGTCTTAATTTATGCTCGGCTATATCTGTTGCTGTTCCGTAGCAGCAGAACTCCCCCCCCTTTCTCTTGAGACTGCATGGCGCTCCGCATCGGTTGCCCAGCTGAAAAGCTAATTCTTGCGTTAACCGATGCGGATCGCTCTCAGGGCAAGGGTTTCAGACCGCGCAAAGAGCGCCAATTGGCAAACAACAGGGGTCTAAAGACTGTGAAAAATGACCGATGCGGATCGACCCCATTGAAACCCGCTCTGGGTATAGTCTCAAATTACAAGGGGTTTCATCATCCATTCCCCGCAAGGGGACGGAAACCAGGGCCTGGGCGACATCAAAACAGACTTGACAGAAATCAAGGTTTCGTTACCCATTCCCCGCAAGGGGACGGAAACCCGGCTACTCTGTTTGCTATTTCGCAGATGAGGCCAGAGTTTCATTACCCATTCCCCGCAAGGGGACGGAAACGGTACGGTTAGTTCGTTGCTGTTCATGGTTTTTCTCGTGTTTCATTACCCATTCCCCGCAAGGGGACGGAAACAAGGAAACCGCGACAAACGCTGACTGGGGTTCCGGTTTCATTACCCATTCCCCGCAAGGGGACGGAAACCACTGGCAAAGGGTCAGAGCCATAGCTTATACAATTCGCGAGTTTCATAACCAATTCCCCGCAAGGGGATGGAGACCAAAACATCTGCTGTTCGTTGCCCATGAACTGGTTGTCGTTCGCGACTCAGATGTATCGCCCGAGGTAGGGGCGTCGCATTCGGCCCGCATCTGGGCGATGGGTCAGGGGATTGCCTCCGAATGCAACGCCCCCCAGCGTTTAGGCACACAACCTGTGTTGGAGTCAGCGTGGATCGAGATTTCGCCTGCAGGGTTGGGTTGGCATTCGATAACAAGCGGTTGGGCAAATCCGCAAGAGTGGGGCCGAATGCGACGCCCCTACAAGATTCGCGGGGTTGGGATAGCTTCCTCCTTGTTTTCCTTGTTCACAGGCTCTACCTGGGGACACTCTCTCAGAGGCTCCAGCCTCTTGAAGAATGGGGATGTTGAGAGTCTCGTCGCTCCATGAAGAGCGGCAGGCTCTCGCCTCCAAAGCGACGTTCCCAGGCGGAGCATGACAACGCGGATAACGAGGATACCTACACTCTCAACGCTTTGCATGATTGTCGTCATCCTATTACCATAGGAAGGAATGCTTGCTAAATTTTGACTGTTCGCTAGCCGAACCAGTATTCATGGCCCAACTCACCATTCAAATCCCAGACGAATTGGCTCAGCAACTGGAACCCCTGCAAGACCAGTTGCCAGCAATGCTGGCCCAGCTTGCCCCCGATTCCTCCCGCTCATCTTCTCTTGAAATCTCCTCATATCTGTCTGCTTCAGCGGAGACTGTTCCTGCCTATGCTGAAGTGCTGGACTTGCTGACAGCGCAACCTTCCCCTGACAAGATTGTTGCCTTCAAAGTCTCGACAACTGCCCAGCAACGTTTGCGCGATTTGTTGGCGAAGAACCGCGCAGGCAGTTTGAGCAATGCAGAGGTTGCTGAATTGGATCTGTACGAACAGTTAGACCATTTGATGATGTTGCTCAAGGCTAGGGCATCCCGCTTAATTGCATCCAATCCATGAGTCAGACTGCAATCTCCGATGATCTCAGACAGCGAGTCATTAATCGGGCGCAAGGGAAATGCGAATATTGCCTGTTGCATCAAGATTTCTCTATCTATGTCCACGAGATCGACCATATTATTGCGCTCAAACACAACGGTCAAACTGTTGCTGACAATCTTGCCTTAGCCTGCCTCTCTTGCAATCGCCACAAAGGTTCAGACCTGGCAACTTTCGATCCCCTTACCCAAAAGCTGGTTCGTCTATTCGATCCGCGTCACCAATCATGGACTGACCATTTTGCCCTGAAGGGATATTATCTTATTGGACTTACCCCAACTGGTCGAGCGACTGTTTTTTTACTGAAGTTCAACCAGCCAAGACGCCTGGGGATCCGCCAGAGTTTAACCGCGTTTGGGCAATATCCATAGCGGCTTGCTAAACTGCTTCCCTTGTTCCCAGGTTCCCTTCCAGGCTCTGCCTGGGGACAATCTCTCAGAAGCTCCAGCCTCGTGAAGAATGGGGATGTTAAGAGTCTCGTCGATCCATTAGAACGGGAGGCTAGAACCTCCGAAACTCCGTTCCCAAGCAGAACATGGGAACAAGGATGAAAGCAGAGTATGATACCATTTTGCGTTGAACTTGCCTCAAACAGTCCCCTGCCTGTCTATGTTTCAGGGCTTCAAACCCTGCATGTATAAATCGAATTGGTATGAGAACAAGGATCGCCCTAATTTTGCCCCAGGCTGCAAACGATCATTCCTTGTGTTACACTCAGTTCAGGCCAATCCATACCGTTAATGCGATGGTTCTCATTCATCCCGCTCAATCCCCCTTACTCCCGGACGCGGAACTGTGGAGCGATGAACCGCCCTTGGAAAGCGAACGTCACTTGCAACAAATCTTGCTGCTGCTGGCCAGCCTCGGCTGGTGGTGGCGCGACCGTCCCGATGCCCCCGATGGCGGCAGGCATGACTTCTACATGGCGGGCAACCTGACGATTTATTTCAATCCCAATCAGCTGAAGAACCAGGATTTTCGCGGCCCGGACTTTTTCGTCGTGTTGGACACGGACGATCGGGAACGCAAGAGTTGGGTGGTCTGGCAGGAGAATTACCAATTTCCCAATCTGATTATTGAGCTGCTGTCGGACTCGACGGCGACTGTGGATCGGGTGGATAAGAAGAAAATTTATCAGAACACGTTTCAAACCCCGGAGTATTTCTGGTTCGATCCCCATGGTTTGGAGTTCAAGGGCTTCCGCCTGCAGGCGTCGGGCCGCTATCGGGCCATTGCCAAAACCGCTCGCGGCTGGCGCTGGAGCGAGCAACTGCAGCTTTATCTGGGGGTTGAGGACAAAAAGTTGCGGTTTTTTACCCCGGCAGGGGAGCGGGTGCCGGCACCAGCAGAGGCTGCGATCGCAGAACGAAACCGAGCCGAGACAGCCTATCGGCAACTGCGGCAAGCGGAAGCAAAAGCCAGAGCCGCCCAGTCCCAGGCCGAACAGGAACGGTTACGGGCCGAACAAGCGGAAGCCAGGGAGGCGGCGGAACGGCAACGGGCCGAACAAGAACGGCAACGGGCCGAACAAGAACGGCAACGGGCCGAGCAATTGTTGGCCCAGCTCCAGGCCCTCGGTGTTCAACCTGAGCTGGATTTAGACGCTGATTAGGTCTATACCATTTTGGATTTTAGATTGGCGATTTTGGCTTGAAGAAAGCCTGAATGGGCAAGCGTCCCATTTGGACAGTCGTTTTGCCAATTTCATCAGTTGCATCTCCAAATTAATCGGTATTAATCAGGTCATCAGGTTCCATATCTGCAGCATGTTTTTGGCTCCGGTAGGTACAATGAGGTAGCGTTGGCCTGATTCCTATGACCGAAACCCTGGTTGCCCCTGCTGCTCAACCACAAACGACCCAACCGCAAGCAACTCAACTGGAAGCGACTCAACTAGAAGCGATTCCCCCAGAAGTGGCTGCGATTGCTGACTTGCCGCCACCCGATTTGTGGAGCGACGAACCACCCTTGGAAAGCGACCGACATCGCCGACAAATTGAATTGCTCCTGCGCCTGTTGGAGTGGTGGTGGCGCGAGCGCGATGACTTTTATGCCACGGGCAACCTGACAATTTACTACAGTCCCCGGCAATTGAAGTCGGAGGAGTTTCGTGGCCCGGACTTTTTTGTGGTCTTGGGCACGGAGCGCCGGGAGCGCCGCAGTTGGATCGTATGGCACGAGAACGGCCAGTATCCCAACATCATTGTCGAATTCTTATCTGATTCCACCGCCAAGACCGATCGCGGTTTGAAGCGGCAAATTTATCAAAACGTCTTCCGCACGCCAGACTACTTCTGGTTCCATCCCGATACGCTAGAATTCCAGGGCTTCCAGTTGGTGAGCGGCCAATATCAATCGCTACAACCGACGGCTGAAGGCTGGTTGTGGAGCCAGCAGTTGCAACTCTATTTGGGCATCCACCAGCGGCAGTTGCGGTTTTTCACTGCCGAGGGCGATCTCGTGCCCCTCCCGGAAGAGGAGTTGGGTCAGCAGGCAGAACAAGAACACCAGCGCGCAGAACAAGAACGCCAGCGGGCTGAGGCGGCTGAGCGGGAGCTAGAACACTTGCGATCGCAGCTCAACGCCCAAGAATGACCGATTTCGCTGACATCGCACCCACCCCAAGACAGTCGCTACGAGGCGAAGCAAGCCCGATGCTTCAAACCCATTGCGATCGCGCCAGGGATCCCAAAGACCCAAAGAACGCAGAAGGCTTGCAGCGCGACCGCCATAGGCATCTTCAGAAACAACCCACGATTGCTCCAACCCCTAACCCCTGACCCCTGACCCCTATCACCTGACCCCTGTCACCTCTCCCCCAAAAGCCGCAAAGCCCGCCGTGCCAGCTTGGCATAGGTCTTTACCGTCTCGTAACGCATCTCCAAATCCTCAGCAATGTCCTGTAGGGAGTCGCCCAACTCCCGCCGCGCCAGGATCGTCGCCCAGGTTTCGGCAGTGTGGGTAGCGCGCTCGCCGCCGGTGCGCTGCCGTTGTTGCTTAAACAGCTCGGTGAGTTCAGCGATGCGCTGTCCCTGCAAACTTTCCAGGGAGGGTGCGGGCGCGGCTTGAGGCTGCGACTGCCAGCCGGTCACAGTCTGGCCCAGACCAAAGGCGGTTTTGTGACCCGTGCCGCAATAGGGCGCGAGCTGGGCCAGGGCAAAGAGCAGGCGGGTAAAGTCAGGCTCTGCTTGGGCCGCTTTCCTGTCGAGGCTAAATTCCACGGCACCGATGAAGCCCGTGATGGAGCCGCGTTTGCCCGCAGCCACTTTGGTGGACTCCAGCCAGTGCCGTTGCAAGAAAACGGCATCGTCTACCCAATCGAGGAAGGGATCTGGTTCGCAGGGGCGATCGGAGAAGTCGTTCCAGCGCCGCAGGTAGCTCTGGAAAACATTGGTCGGCCAGGGCAGGGGCAGGTGATGGCCGCGACGATGAAATCCCGTGGGGGTCAAAAAACTCAGGCTAATGTTGCGGGAGGCCGGAATGTCGCCTTCCCAGAGGGCAGTGTAGGTAGTAGCCGGCTGGATCAGACGAACGCGGTTGATGGTGAGGGGGACGTCGCGCAACTCCAGGATCTCGGGTCGTTGGGTCAGCCAGGTGGCCAGCCATTGGGCTACGGATTGGGACAGGGCCGTCACTGTCCAACGATAGGTGCGGTCGGGGCGCAAGTGCAGCGCCCGATTTTCCCAGGCCCCTTCTAAGCGCGATAGGGTGAAGGCTTTTTCGGCTTGGCCATCATGCAGGTAGGCGGAGAGCGCCGGGTCGAGCTGGCGCACCTGGTCGAGAAACCAGGCATGCAGGCCAATGGCGTAATGGCGATGCAGGTCGCTGGCTTGCAAGGGTTGCAGCTCGAAGACCAGGCCCACCAGTTCGGTATCGTCTCCCCAGCGGAGCGGTTTGTTCGCGGCCTGGGATTTCGGGCGACGGCGGGATGAAGTTTGGGTTGATTTGGCAATGGGGCGGGAGGGGGCCATGATACCATTTGGGATTTTAGATTAACGATTTTGGCTTGGAAAAAGCTTCACTGGGCCAAGGTTCTGCCAACTTTATTGATTGCATCTCTACATCAAATTGGTGGGAGTCACGCCCAGCCAGGCAACGGACACGTGCAGCCTCTCTAGTGTAAACTCCATCCCCCTAGGGGGACAAAGATCGGTGCGAACTTTGTTTATCTACACGACTTGGAAGGCTAATTTGAAAGCCCCGCAGCGCGGGGCTTTCAAATTAGCCTATTTTTAGTGCTGGCACGAAGAAATGGGGGTTAGCGCCCCCTTCGGGGGCGCTAACCTTCCAAGTCGTGTTATCTGAGGAACAAGAATTAAATAAAATGGGGATCCTGTAGGGGCGAATGGCGCTTATTTAAGCAAGCATTGAGCGCTGAAAGTCCTGGAAATCTGTAGGGTGGCACTGCCCACTGACCTGATGTAAGTGCCATTCTCCTGTAGGGGCAAGCCCTTGCGATCGCGCCAAGTAGGACAGGGTACCCAAAAGGGGCACTCCTACAGGACAAATTAAATGATTAAATTCTCATTCCTAAGGGGTGGGATTGGGATAGCGCTCATGAACAGCGTTGATTTCTGCGAGCAGCTCTCGATCGATTTCAACCTCAAGGCTGCTGAGGTTTTCTTGCAGTTGGGCCATGGTGGTGGCACCGATGATGGTGGTGGTGACGAACCAGCGCGATCGCACAAACGCCAATGCCAGTTGAGCAGGCGTCACGTTATACTTGCGAGCGATCTCCACATAAGCCTGTATTGCCTCCCGCTGATTTGGCTTATCATATCGGATGCCAAAGCCTGAAAATAAAGCCAGCCGGGAATCCTTGGGAATCTCAGTCAGATACTTACCGGTCAAAAACCCAAACGCTAAGGGACTATAAGCCATCAAACCCAGTTGATGAAAACGGCAAGCCTCGGACAAATAAATTTCAAAGATCCGATTGTTCAGATTATACGCATTCTGAATCGAGATCGCTTTCGGCAAACCCAATGATGCTGCTTTATGAGCGAACTCACAAACGCCCCAGGCTGTCTCGTTACTTAACCCCAAATAACGAATCTTGCCCGCCCGAATCAGATCGGCAAACACCTGCAATTGTTCCTCAATCGGTACTGACTGTCGTTCCTGGCTCGGATCGTAGGAGGGAGAACCGAACAACGGCACATAGCGGTCTGGCCAGTGAATTTGGTACAGATCGATATAATCGGTGCGCAATCGTCTGAGACTGTCTTCTACAGCTTGTTCAATATTGGCTCGATCGACACAGCGATCTGCTCCCCGAATCCAGTGAAATCGGGACGTTGGCCCTGCCACCTTGGTCGCAATCAGCAATTTGTCCCGTGGCTGTCGCACCAGCCACTCCCCAACATATTCCTCTGTTTTACCCTGGGTTTCAGCTCGCCCAGGCACCGGATACATTTCTGCTGTATCGATGAAGTTAACCCCCTGCGCAACAGCATAATCCAATTGCTGTGCGGCCTCTTCCACGGTATTCTGCTCACCATAGGTCATCGTGCCCAGACAGATTTCAGAGACCCATAGATCGCTGTCACCCAATCGATTGTATTTCATACCTGATTCCCAGAAGTTTATCCAAAACTATGTGGAATAGCTATACCTACACATTGATTTCAAGTTTGCCAACCTGTATACGGCTACGAATTTTGCCTGAGTTTGTTTTAAGCAAGTGTCTAGCCTTTAAAAATAACCTGCATCCGATCATCCTTCAGTTTTTGGCAGTGCGATCAAAGCAACATCCACACTCCCTTCAGTGGGCTGTGTTATCTCTGTGCGAATGCCAGGCCCAAAGAAGCTGGCAATCTTTTCTTGCTTCTCTTGCCAAACTTCAATCGGAATTAACCGCGACTCAAACCGCATTATGAGGGTGTAAGCCCCATCAGTGATGGTTTCCTGTAATTCTTTTAGAAGTGGACGTTCCTCATCTGTCGGGCTGAGTCCCAAATACTGGAGAGAAGAGTCAAGATGTGCTTTTTGTCCGTAACGGTAGCGGGTTACATCCTGGCGCAGCTGATTTTGAGTTGTTGTTGCTTGTTGTTGTCGCAATATCAGTACCTCTGAATCAGGTGTTTTTTTCAGAGGTACCGGCTTCAGTTCTGCTGCTTTCAATGCCAAACCGCCCAAAAGCAGAGGAATTCCATAGAAAAAACCTGCCAGGTTGAGCGTGGCATTACCAGAGACATAAGCGACCAGTCCCGCCAGCGCTAAGAGGCTCCCAACCGTTAAACCCAACGTTCCTAGAGAGATTTGACGTAACATAGAATAATATGTGCGGCTTGACAATGACTTCAACTTTAATTATCCGTGCCTGCGGGTAATATATGGAAAATTTTTAAAACCAAAATGGTACGATCCCTCGATTGTGATGGAAGAGCAAAATCGGAAAGCAATGAAAGATAGGGCTCTGCTCGAGCAAATTAATTCGCTCAAGCAAGAGGACGAGACGTTATACAAAATCCTGGCTTTGGATGTTTGGGCATTAGCGAAAACAATGGATGAATTCCAACCAGGATTTTGGAATGCTTTTATGGAAAATCGCGAAAAGGCGCTGAAAAAATTTATGCAAGAAGTTGTTAAACCGAAGCCGTCAGTAGACACGAAGCGTCCTCCTTTTCTCCGTTAAGGTTGTGCAATACCCGACTCTCTGAGGAAGTCAGTTGTTTGACACTCAACAGCAGTTATGGTGTATCAGGAAAAATCAAAGGTTAGCGCCTGCAGAGGGGCTGCTAACCTTCCAAGGCGTGACAGACTACGGATACATCCCAACTTTTGCAGATCTGTACAGATGCACGAATTTGGTCACAATACAAATACTTCTAAAAAGCTTTCATCACACGACTTGGAAGGTTATTTTGAAAGCCCCGCACTGCGGGGCTTTCAAAATAACCTCTTTTTAGTGCTGGCACGAAAAAATGGGGGTTAGCGCCCCGAAAGGGGCGCTAACCTTCCAAGTCGTGTCATCAAGACCGTTTTAGCGTCCAAGCATAAACTTATTGCAAAGATTGGATGCATCCCAAACGACGGGTCTGACACGCCTAAAATGGTGCTTTAGAATTCCCATGATTCTCTTCGTTCAGCGTGTCCGTGTATATTTGGGTTATAGAGAGAGTGATATGGAAAAAAAGTAAGCCCTCGCTAGAATTATCTAGCAATAGTGATGATCGATCCCAAAGATGCAATGTAGTTGTGAGGAAGCAGTGAATGGATGTACAGACAATTCGAGAGCAAATCGATTCGATCGAACGCAAGCGACACTTTCTGGTCCAACTTCTAGAACGGCCAGATCTGGGAACTTTGAGAATTGATGTCAATCAGGCATTGGAAGAAATGGATGATTTGATTGACGAATTTAAGCGAACTTTTCCAGGTTCTGAATCCCCCAAGACTTAGGATTGTGAGTTTATGGATGCCTGTTTTTCAGATATGGATATAAGACAGCGTGAAATGCTTGGAGGCATGCCCCGATCTTGTTCGATACATGATTTTGTTCCTACAGATTTCCTTGTTCTCGAAGTTATTGCTACTGCGATCCCTTAAAAAATATTGAGTTAGGCTTGGATTTTAAGCCATGCCTACAGCCTGAAGTGCTAGCTCCATAAAGGTCTTATGACAGCTTTGTTCGGGACAATTTGCTGCAGGTTGGCGTTGAAGGTACTGACCATCAGGTTTTAGATCCCAGGTTTGACGATTATCAGCCAGGATGATGCCCAGAATTTCTTGCAACTCTTTGGAGATCTCTGGGTCTTCAATGGGGACAACAGCTTCGACGCGACGGTCTAAATTTCGCGGCATCCAGTCAGCACTGCCAATGAAAATTTCTTCTTCCCCCTGGTTGTGAAAGTAATAGATTCGGGAATGTTCCAGGAAGCGTCCGATGGCGCTAACAACGCGGATGTTTTCGCTGATGCCTTCGATCCCAGGACGCAGACAACAGATGCCACGAACGATGAGATCGATTTGTACCCCGACCTGGGATGCTTCGTAGAGGGTGGCGATAATTTGTGGATCCACCAATGCGTTCATTTTGGCAACAATGCGAGCAGGAAACCCATTACGACGGTGTTCGATTTCGCGGCGGATGAGCGTTAACATGCGATCGCGCAAATTGACCGGAGCCACCAACAACTTACGATAGGAGCGTTGGCGCGAGTATCCCGTCAAAAAATTGAACAAGTCCGTCAAATCTGCTCCCAGATCTTCTCGACTGCTCAACAAACCAAAATCTGTGTAAAGCCTTGCTGTTTTGGGATTATAATTCCCTGTCCCAATGTGAACATAACGCCGGATGCGATCCTCTTCCCGTCGCACCACCATCAATGTTTTCGTATGGGTTTTCAGGCCCACCAGCCCATAGACGACATGTACTCCTGTCTGTTCTAACTTGCGCGCCCAGTTAATGTTATTCTGCTCGTCAAACCGAGCTTTCAACTCCACCAACACGGCCACCTGCTTGCCATTTTCTGCTGCCGAAATCAAGGCATTGACAATAGGAGAATCACCTGAAGTCCGATAGAGAGTCATCTTAATCGTCAAAACATCTGGATCGTTGGCAGCTTGAGTAATAAATTGCTGCACCGTCGCGGTAAAAGAGTGATAGGGATGATGAACCAACAAGTCCCGCTTTCGCAACAGCGCAAAAAAATCTTCACCTTCTTCGGGATCTCGTGGAAATGAATCACCATCCAGCTCGTTCAAACGCTTCACTTGCGGCGGCACCACAGGTGTCCAGTGACGATCTTTGAGATCCGGCAACGGCAAACTCATAAACGACATCAAATCTCCCAACCCCAATAGTCCTTCTACTTCATAAATGCTACTTTCGCTCAGTCCCATCTCCCGGATTAACATCTCCTTGACCGGTTCAGAGGTTGAGGATTGGATTTCCATCCGTACCACCGACCCACCAAGACGACGCTTGCGCAATTCCTGCTCAATCGCCAGCAATAGGTCATCTGCTTCATATTCTTCTACGACCAGATCGGCGTTGCGAGTAATCCGGAAAGGATGATATTCCTGAATGTTCATCCCTGGAAATAGCGATTCCAGATTGTGGGCAATTGCTTGTTCCAGCGGTACTCCCGTCCAAATTGCAGTCTCAGCATCTTGATGCATTTGCAATTCTTCGGGTAGCACAACAAACCGGGGGAGGGCTTTCGGCACTTTAACCCGAGCAAAATGTTCTTCGCCGTTTTCTGGATCTCTCACAACAACAGCGAGATTCAGGCTGAGATTGGAAATATAGGGAAAGGGATGCCCTGGATCCACTGCCAATGGAGTTAAAACTGGAAAAATCTGGGTTTCAAAATAGGTCTGCAGATACAGTCGTTGCTCCTGATTCAAATCAATATAGTCCAAAATATGGATGCCATGAGCTGCAAGCTGAGGTCGCAAAACCTGGTCAAAGTGGTGATGTTGTTCGATCACCTTGGGTCTAAGCGTCTGACTAATCGCATCCAACTGTTCTTGAGGCGTACGGCCATCTGGTGTGCGTTTATGAACCTGGGCATCAACCTGTTGCATCAATCCTGCAACCCGCACCATAAAAAATTCATCCAGGTTGTTGCTAACAATAGCCATGAACTTCAGCCGTTCTAGTAATGGCGTACGCGGATCGAGCGCTTCATGCAGTACGCGATTGTTAAATGCCAACCAGCTCAATTCCCGATTGAAGTAATATTGCGGATCGGTCAAACGAGTGACAGCAGGCTTTGTCTTTTTGGTTGGAGGCATAGTTCTGGGTTGTCCTTAGTCAGAGGGCAGAGGGCAGAAGTTGGCAATAGCAGTCAAAAGACCAGAAGTCAGAGGTTTGGAGGCTAACCCGAATTGCCAGAAGGCAGGAGTAGCGATCGCAATCTTGATGGAGCAATTTGATCCAACAAACCTTGGGCAAAATTAGGATTTAGCCCTTTAGTGCGATAAAGTTTCTTGGGCAAGCATTACAGTTGTCTCGAAAACCCAAAACAATTGCACTCCAGCAGAAACAGCAGCCAGCCCAACCCTGAAGAAATCATGAGGCACAAGCATCAAATAAGATCTAGTTGAGCAGGATGGACAAAGGGGAAATGCCCGTGCCCATCTCGACTTTGTGATGGGCACGCTCCGCTTTGCCCACCCTACCCGGCACCTTATTCAATTCTCATTCCTTATTTGCTCTTCGCACGCCATTTTGATAAATTTATCAGCTCCTGGCGAAGCTCTTCTAATTCGTTGTAATAGTCCTCATGAGAGAGTTGAGCGCGACGCTCTTCCAGCTTCTTCAGGCGCAGCTGCAGCAGCAACCAGGGCTTGGAAAGACCATCGGTTTCTTCAATGTATCGTGCAATGTCCTTACTGTTCATTGTTGGAGTCAATTTAGCCTTGCTTTAAATAAAAATCCGCTTGAACGCGGTTTAGGGATGCTGGTTGAATTGTACGGTGTTGTCTGACCTCGATCTCACTTGTAGCGATTTGTTAGTTAGCAGACGAGATCTTCAACAGCTTGTAGTTGTTCCAGCGAGAGTTATTGCAAATGGCGCTCGATCTGCTGCTGTAGTTCAGCCGCTTTCTCAAGGATGACAGTCTCGGGACTTGATTGCTGATGCGACTGTATCAGAATTAGATATAATTTTTGACATAGAACTCGACTATATTACTAGTGCCTGCTACTTCCCCATCATCATAAACTTTTTGACTGAACTACTCATCTATTGAGTAATATTAAACGAGCTTTGGTAATTTAAGGGATGAATTGGACGCTGGGGCTAAAGTCTCCAGCGTCCAATTCATCCCCCTATTGACCAATGTTTAAACGAGCATGTCCAAGGGCTTGGACAATCGCCAGACAGACTATGACACAAAACGCGAACAATCTTGAAGATGCAGCCCTGGGATGTTTCCTGGGTGCCTTAGTCGGCGACGCCGCCGGAGCCACCCTGGAATTTCTCGGCAAGCAACCCACCCTGCCCAACGTGGAACAAGCAATGACGATGCCAGGGGGCGGAGTCTGGAACGTGGCACCAGGGCAGATCACTGACGATGGCGAGTTGATGCTTTCCCTGGCGCAGGCCCTGGCCCAGAGCCAGCAGTTCAATTTGGAAGTCATCGCTCAAAGCTATGTCCAGTGGGTGGAGTCAAAGCCATTCGATATTGGCTTAACGACAAGCAGCGCTCTGGGCTGCTTCCGCATGCCAACCTGGAAGACCGTTTGCGATGAACAGGGCTACGCCGCCGGTATGACCCAGGCTGCCGAGCAACTCTGTATGATGTCCAAAGCCAATGGCAGCCTGATGCGAATCGCCCCCTTGGGAATTTGGGGCCATCGACTGGAGGATGAGCAACTGGCGATCTTGGCCGGGCAGGAATCGCGCCTGTCGCACCCCAATGAAAGTTGTTGTCAGGCCGTAGCCTGCTACGTTCTGGCAATTGCCAGCTTGATGCGAACCAGCAGCGATACCGATTCGGATTTGGATTTGGATTCAGGGCGTCTGAATCAACGCAGCCTCGCCTTCGAACGTGCAAAAAACTGGGCTGCAGATCGCGCCAACAAAGAAGTGCGTAGCTGGTTACAAGATGCTGAAGACAACGTTGACATTCCCTACCAGCCCCATGTCGGCTTTATCAAAATCGCCTTTACCCACGCCTTCCGCCATCTACTGCACGGCTCAGACTACGTCACCGCCATCCAGGAAACCCTCTATGGCGGCGGCGATACTGATACCAACGCTTGCATTGTTGGCGGACTGATCGGCGCAGCCTGTGGCGCTGCCGCCATTCCCGACACGATGAAATCCCCGGTGCTGAATTGCAATACCCATCAGGGCAACCATCCTCGACCAGAATTTCTGCAGACTACTCAGGTGCGAGCGCTCGTGCAAAACCTCCTGGACAACTGCTAAAAAAAATCTTCTAACTCAAATCTTCAAGCGGGTGAGGCTAAGAGAGTGAGATTGATATCTATTGCTGGCAATACAGAAACCAGAAGCCCCGCTGCCAGAGACAACTGATATGTTGAGTGTAAACTCCATTTATCTTGAACCTACTAGACAAACCGTATCCATTCAGAAGCAATTGTTTGCTTGCAACTCAAAAAGACAATCGCTCCAACAGTTCAAATTCTTACGATTCAGATTGGTCTACTACACGACTTGGAAGGTTAGCGCTCCCTTCGGGAGCGCTAACCTTGATTTCTTCGTGCTAGAACGGAAAAATGAGTTATTGTGAAAGCCTTGCGGAGCAAGGCTTTCACAATAGCGTTATTTTAGAGCGGCAGAAGCATTACTTCAAGCCACAAACTGACATTGTACTAGGTACAGTCGTCGTCCATTGGCCGTTCCAGCTAGCACCAGCTGCAGCCGCAACTACAGGGCATTTTGCTTTGGCATCATCATTGTTCCAGATCGGGCCAGCAAAGCCATCTCCAGGAGTACCAATCGTCGGTTTGAACGTCAGATCAGTTCCACAAACGGACATTTTGCCGGGTACAGTTGTTGTCCATTGACCGTTCCATGTAGCATTATAGACCTGAGCTGCCACGGGACATTTTACCTTGGCATCGTCATTGTTCCAAATCGGACCAGCGTTGACATCTAAAGCAAAAGCGTTGTTAGCCAGACCAAACATTACAGAGACGATCGCTAAAGCGCAGATAGCGAATTGAGTTAGGGACGCAAAGCCCTTCCCGATCAGATTCAAATTCATCAGAAAAACCTCAAGTCACGTATTGACTAATATTTTTGTTCGTCAAGGGAATATTAGTTTTTTCCACCTGACTACTCTAAAGACGATCTCGCAGAGCAATTTCCGAATTTTTTGAGTTAGGGGCTTTTTTTCGAGTTCAAGGTATTTTTTCAAGCCGAAGAACCCTTTCTCGCCATAGCTTTTAGCCGTTTCAGTGTCGCTTCAACTTCCCCAAGTGCGGGGTTAAGTAACTGCCAATCCAATGCTTTGTTGTAAGCATCGATCGCATCTTTCCAAGTTCCTAATTCCTCCAAAGCCTTCCCCTGCCAGTAGCACGCCATTGCCGGATCGAAGTTCATCAATCCTTCTGCTCGACGATAAGTTTCCTGCCACCAACTCTGACTGCAGTCAGTTGATTCTGGATTCTGGATTCTAGATTCTGGATCCTCTGAACCGGCATAGCTTTCTGCTAAGCACGTCGCAGCAGAGACAGCGTGTAAATTTCCCCCTGTGTCAGGCAACAACTGCCATCCTGTTGCCAATGCCGCCACTGCCGCTTGGGGCCTCCCTGCCAGGGCTAGCACGCGTCCGTGATGAAACCAGGTCGCTGCTAGCTGGGGTTGAAAATGGGTTGCCTGCAGGGAAAGGTCGCATCCCCGCTCAATCGCTTGATAATGCTCTACCAGAACCTGACCGACGGTTGCCCGAATACTCCAGTGGTGGGGAAAACGATCGAGCATTTCTTCCAATAGAGGACGTAACTGTTTTAGTTGCCCAGCAACAGACAAAATTTCGCATAGAGTGCGATTGATTTCACAATCCTGGGGATACAGTTGGTAGGCTTGCAAAATCGCAGCGGCGGCCTCGCCATGGTTCCCGGTATGGAACAAACATCGGGCATAGTAGTACCAACTGCTGGGATTTTTCTGATGTTCTTGGGTAAATTCCTGCAGTATCTGTACTCCTTTTTTGGGTTCCCCTCGGAAAATGTAGTAATAGGCTAACGAGTGATGAGAATCGGCAGTTTGAGGTGCGAGTTTCAAGGCTACACTAATTAATTTTCTGGTTTGTTTGCCAGCATCACTGGAAACTAATCGCTTTCTCAAAGATCGATCGATTTGTCGTTTCAGCACTCGGAAGTCTTGGGACGAAACGTCTATGGCACGGCTCAATTTTTGCTCGGCTTTGCCGAGTTCGCCCACTGCAATCAGCTCGTCATAACTGCTGATGAGAGCCACTAAATTGTCGGGCTGGTCGGACAGAATTTTCTCATAGATTTCCAGAGCAGCAAGTGCATTCTCTGTCTCGCTATGAACCTGACCTGCAGCTAACCAGTGGACTTTGTTATCCGGTTCCAGGGAAGCTGCAGCTGTAAACGCTTCAATTGCTGCTGAGCGGTTCCCTTTACAAATGGCTAATAATCCCTCGATATGTCGCTGATTGATTTCGCTTTGACAAACCGACAAGATCTTTTGATAGATTGATATGGCTTCTTCTTTCCGAGCTATCACTTGCAGAATTTTACCTAGCTTTAATCCGATATGAACGTCTTGTGGTTGTCGCTCTAGAACCTGGCGATATTCTTTGACAGCTTGTTCCCATTCTCCTATTTCATACAGCAGATTGGCTAACTCTAATCGCTTCTTCCAGCCTGAAGGATATTGTTGTACGTATTGATTCAAAGTTTTCAGTTTCTGGTTTTGCCTCGTTGTTTTTCGATCTAAAACCAGATAAACAGTCAGCTCTAAATCAGATGGTTTTGAGAGCTTTACCAGGCGCGGGACAAGATGGGTAGACATAGTACACTTACGTTGTAGTCGATCGGTTTTTCTGGGGTATTGGTTGCGATCGGCTCTTGCCATTCAGCGACTGTTTTCACGGTCAATTTGAAACTTTTCTCTGCTTTTTTTTCTGGTTTCACAGAATATTGTTTCGAAAATAATTGCTCGTTATCTTCATCCCAAAAATAAGGATCTAACTGTTGTCGCAGAAGTACGATCGCATGTTGGACTCTTTTATAAATTGCATCTTCAGAGACAGACAGTCGGCTAGCAATCTCCTTATAAGACTTCTCCTGGCAATATCGTAAGATAAACGCATCTCGAAGTTTGGTCGGTAACGTCTCGATCGCTTGCTTTAAATAGAACCTCAACTCCTGACAAAATAATCCTCCTTCGGGAGACTCAAAGCACTTCAGAATCTGAACGTTCTTCGCCTCTTCGAGGGTTTCAATATCTTGTACGATTTGTTGACGCTGTCGATGAAGATCGACGCAAAGATTGTGAATAACTTGCGTTATCCAGGCTTTAGGATTGACAATTTTTTCAGCATAATCTGGCCATTTATTCCATGCCTTCAGCATGGCCTGACTGAGTAAATCTTCAGCATCAATAGCGTTACCATTCATCCATTTAAGACAGCGGATGTAGAAGTAATTTTGATGTTTTGTCCATATATTCCAGAAATCAGTCCGATTGTGTTGAGAGGGTAAGTCCAAGATTTTTCTTCCTTTTTCTTACGGTTCCAATGCAGTTTTACGGCCACTAATACAGGACAAACTATCGATATGCAGGATTGCTTGAAAAATCTGACAGAGGTTCCTTAGAGATGCCCTGAATTGGCAACACTTGGGTATGTCACTGGACTGAAAATTTTCCCAGCGATTTTCCATAAGCGTCCAAGGATTTTAATCCTTTAATGCTATAAGCCTGCGCTTTTGCGATCGCAAAAGCCTGAAAACCCTTGATTGAGTTGGGCGTCCAATTTTAGTCAGCAGACCCCAGATGGGACATCAAACAAAAAAATTCCACCATCTTCATACAGTCACGCACCATTTGCTAGCACCCTTGTCGTCAGATGCTTGCAGAAAAAATGGTCTCCTAGACTGTGCGGGGCTATTGCCAACGATAGTTTTCGTCGTCAGAGAAACATAGTAGACCGATCTTTGAGTCCTAAAAACAGGACAAGTCATAACGATCGATACTCAGCAAGCTGAGCGTAAGTTATCTTTAAATTTCGCAATTTCCCTTTCCGTCAAAACGCTGGGCGTTTGACTCAGTAAAGACCATATGCAGCGATTAACGCTGAGTATTTAAGGGCGACCTATCTTTTAGGCTTCATGTCTTTCTCCTTGCCACGCCTCTGGCAGTTTCGTAAACTATGTTATGCACAGACAGTGATACCCACCCCAGGTTTAAGATTTAAGGGAATAAGTTCAGGGGAAGTTAAGGGAACTGAACCTTAAAGTAGAAAACACCATACAGAATTTGACAGAAGCGAATTGCTATTAGCTGCTTGTATTCCCTTCATGACCCGAGTCTGCATCTGGCTCTTGTCTAACCCCAAAAACTACGACGCCAAAAAGCAACTAGAGAGGTTAAAAAACAATGACTGAAATCCAATGTTGTTTTGGGGAACAATATAATTTCACCAACCTTCCCAGAGGAAGGATATGTCTGGTTTAGAATTATATGTTCATTGTGGCATAATTCAGCTCTAAGAGATTGTTTTTTAAGGAACTATTGTAACTTATTGTAACTTAAATTAGGTAGATTTTGATACCGTAACTCGAACTTTCTTAATAAATTGGTGTCAGAAAAGATGGTAGACCAATCGACTGCTCTATAGGACTGGAGCGATTCTGGAGCCATCCTCTAATGATAAAGCTCTTTGAGAGCGTATGGACAGAGGAGTTCATGTAACTCACAAGTCTGACTTGTCCACCGCTCCCCAGACTGCGTTTGAGGACAATTCATCCCTTGCGCCCTGACCGCAAAACCATCTGACCGCAAAACCATCTGACCGCAAAATCATTAATTATGCTCAAAAGACTCTGTGAGGTGCAGTCAAACCTATCTTTACGTCCTGGAGAATTGGGGCACCCTTCAAAGTCGTGTCCATCCCAACGTCATTTCTGAGTCGTTATTATCTCTCTATTAATCTCCAGATCTCTCAGTCGAACAGCGGTGGTTTGCCAGACATAAGAGTTGTTGAGCGTGCGGGTGAAGCCTGCACGCTCAAAAATTCTGACTTCTCTATCACGACCGAACAGTATTTATTGTTCTTCAGATGCTCAGAAAGCGGCAATCGCATTAGACCTGTCCGAGAACAGGAGTGGAAGCCCTCCGAAGGGGGGCTTCCGCTCCAATTGCCGGATGAGTCTATTGGGGCAAACGGACAAACACAAAGTTGAAAGTGAGGCTTGAATAATCGCTGTATGTCAGTTGAGGATTTAAGATGAAAAACAGTTGGCCTGGATAAGTGAGTCCTGATGAGAAGGGAACCTGTGCTGTCTCGTTTTCCTCGGGCCCAAATGGGTCGGCGGGTGGCTGCGTTTGGGATCGATTTTGTTGCGATCTGGTTCGTGAGTGCGTTGCTGTCGTCCGGATTTATTTTTAATTTAGTGTTTCTCGTGAGCTGGTTGCTGCTGCGGGTGGTGTTGGTGTCAATTAATCAGGGTCAGAGTTTGGGTCGCTGGGCACTGGATATTAAGGTAATCGATCTGCAATTTGGCCGGGTACCTGGTTTGTTGGAGTTGTTGAAGCGGGAGGGGGTTACAGGAATAGGAGCATTGTTAGTGGCGGTTGGGTTGGGCTTGTTTGCTGCGCCGGGGCCGCAGCGGAGTAGTTTTGGCTTAGTATTGTTTTTGCCGCTGTTGTTGGATTGCGGTCAGGCTCTGCTAGACTCGGAAAGGCGTCAGGCATTTCACGATCGATGGGCGGACACAATTGCGATCGCAACGCAAAGAGGTTATTCCCTGGATTTGAAACTGAAAAAGCTGCTTGCACAAACAAGCAGGTATATGCGAAAATAAGCGTTTGTGTTTAATTTTTCGATCTTGGAGCTAATAGACTTAAAGTTATGGCTGCTAAAGGTGTTCGTATTATCATCACGCTGGAATGCACCGAATGTCGCAGTAATCCAGCCAAGAGATCCCGAGGGGTGTCCCGCTACACCACCACTAAAAACCGCCGGAACACAACCGGGCGGATGGAACTCAAAAAGTTTTGCACTCATTGCAATAAGCACACTATCCATAAGGAAACGAAGTAATGTGGCTGATTGCATCCTTGCTGTTGGCATTCGGAACTCGATCAGTTACGGATTGTCTGGATTGCTACGTCTGAAGCTTGTATGTAGGTTCTCAAACTCCTGAACCCTTTCCTACAGCCCACCCATGAATTTGAATTTACTGAATTGAACTACGTTCTATGCCTTACTATCGTCGTCGACTCTCGCCTATCAAGCCAGGCGATCCCATTGATTATAAAGATGTGGATCTGCTGCGAAAATTTATTACGGAAAGAGGTAAAATCCTACCGCGCCGGATTACTGGTTTAACGGCAAAGCAACAGCGTGAATTGACCATTGCCATCAAGCGAGCGCGTATTCTGGCGTTGCTCCCTTTCATCAATCAAGAAGGGTAATTGCCTTCCCTGTCATAAGCTTTAGCGCAACTATTATTCAGCATGTAAGCGTTCAGGATTACCTGATATTCCAGACACTAGAAAGGATGTCAAACTGGCAGTGTTTTTCGTGTACGAGCAGGTAAAGTCTCAAACCTAACTGATGACAATCCATAAGGTTCACAAACCGTACTGAGGCTAGCGAAGGGTTGTGGAGAAGGGAACGCTGATCGAATTTCGACTGCATGGCAACCGCCATCTTGCGGTTGTAGACCGTCCAGAGGGTAAAAAACATTGGATTGCTGTCGACGAGCACGGTCATTCCCATACTCTTCATCCCCGCCAAGTGACCTATGAGATTGCCGATAAGATCTACGAGCCTGCCGAAATTCCTCTTTTTCGAGAAGAAATAAAACCTTATCTTGACCCTTCAAGTATTGAGGTTGCCTGGGAAATCCTGGTTGAAGAGAGTACGATCGTAGATGCAGCTGAGATGGCTCAGTTACTTTTCTCCGATCGCAGTCCACCACTGTGCTATGCTGCCCATTATTTGCTCTCTGAAGACAAATTTTATTTTAAGCAAAAGGGCAATCGTTACGATCCGCGCTCAGTTTCCCAGGTCGCTGAACTTCAGCACCAACAAAAAGTAGAAGCAAAGCGTCATCAGGAATGGCAATCATTTCTGGAAAAAGTAGAGCAGCGGTTGAAAGGCTGCTCGGTTGAATGGCAAAGTAGCGATCGCAGTCGTTTGGAAGCACTAGAAAAATTAGCAGCCCAGGGTGAGGAATCTAACCGTTGCGCCCCTGCCATGGAAACATTATCAATGTTAGGGCGTCCCCAAACTTCCCAGTCTGCATTCAAACTATTGGTGGATCTGGGTTGGTGGAGTCCTCACGAAAATTTGTTTCTGCGGCGCAATCAGATTCCGGTTCATTTCTCTGCCAAGGTAATAGAAGTGGCTCAATGCTGTCTGAATTCTCCACCTCCCGATGCCGATCCAAACCGTTTGGATTTAACCAGGCTAAAAGTTTATACCATTGATGACGAGAGTACTCGCGAAATTGATGATGGCCTCAGTTTGGAATATCTTGAAGGCGGGAAACAGCGCCTCTGGATCCATATTGCCGATCCAACTCGCTGGTTGCAACCTGGGGATCAACTGGATTTAGAAGCTCGTCGCCGTGCTACCACATTATATTTACCAACAGGCATTGTTCCAATGTTCCCTCCAGAACTGGCTACAGGCCCTATGAGCTTGACCCAGGGAGAGATTTGCTGTGCTCTCAGTTTCGGCGTCATTTTGTCTGAAGCTGGGGCAGTTGAAGACTATAGCATCTATGCCAGCCAGATCAAACCTACCTATCGACTGACCTATGAAGATGTAGACGAAATGCTGCAGTTGGGAGTCAAAGCAGAATCCGAACTCGCTGCGATCGCAACCCTGGCACAAACCCGCCAATCCTGGCGGCAATCTCAGGGTGCCATCAGCATCCATATGCCAGAATCTTCCATCAAGGTACAAGCTGACGAAATTGCCATTTACGTCGTTGATGATTCTCCAGCCAGACAGTTAGTCGCAGAAATGATGATCCTGGCTGGAGAAATTGCAGGTCGTTACGGCCAAGCCCAGAATCTTGCCCTGCCATTTCGAGGCCAGGCTCAGCCCGATCTCCCATCTGAAGAAGAACTCCTAGCACTACCCGCAGGGCCAGTACGCTATTGTGCCATTCGCCGCTGCATGCCCCGCAGTGAAATGAGCATTACCCCTGCTCGTCATGCAAGTCTAGGTCTGGAAACCTATACACAGGTCACCTCTCCCATCCGCCGCTACAGCGATTTGCTCGCTCATTTTCAACTCAAGGCCCATCTACGCAACACTCCTCCCCCCTTTCCTGCTCAAGAATTGCAAGATTTAATGTTGAGCGTCACCGCTGCTGCACAAGAAGCGACCTTAGTAGAACGCCAAACTAATCGTTATTGGGGATTGGAGTACCTCCGTAGAAACATTGAAAAAACCTGGCCTGCTCTTGTTCTACGCTGGCTTCGAGAACACGAAAGGCTTGCTTTGATTCTTCTTGAAGACTTAGGGCTGGAATTAGCTATGCGCTTCAACCGTCCTGTTGCATTGGGAAAACACCTTAACGTTCGAGCAGTCCATGTCAATCCGCGTCAGGATACTATCGAGTTTGAAGAACAACTTGAAACTTCAGTACAACCTGTAACATCCTGAAAAACCATTAGGTGGTTTTCTAGCAGTCAGGAGGTGTAAGTGTGCAGCACCTACACCTCCTGACTTGTCAACCATTACCTCCTGCAAAAAGGCTTCCAGAAACGGGAAAAACCCGGTTTCCTAATCGCTTCAAATCTGACCATTAGTCAAACAAGCATAGAAACCGGGGAGACTCACATTTAAACCCGTGCATATACACAGGCAGGTTGATTTTAGATTTTAAAACAATCAAGCTAATTTGCACTTGATTTTCATAGCGATCAACCGATGCACACCTTGGACTAAACTTAGAATAGCTCAAATTCCATCTAAGGGATACCCCCTAAAAAATATTTTTACAAAAAAAACAATCAGGAGAAATATGCAAGTTAAGGCATTTTTCTAAGCCATTTGGCTGATTTTCCCGATGCAGTCAGGGGGAGCAACTGGGGAAAAAGGGCAAAGATAAACAGGGAATCGGTATCGGTAATGGTAAACAAATCATGAATTTTGAATGCACAGTTAGAAGCAGCGCGACCCAAAATCATTATCTCTGGAGGGCGACCAGATTATCGAGCGGCAGAGCGCAGAAAGCGACCTATGCGATCGATTGCTAATGAGGGAAGATAGGTAACAAGATAAAGTAGTTTCATACAACCATCATTATCGAGTTAGCCATGCAAAAAAATAGTTTAGGGCAAGTTATGGCTTTACTGGCCTGCATTGCTCCTGAAAGCCAACTGCGTTTATTGCTCGGACTAGCCCTGGCCGTTGAAGTGAATTCAATACCAGAAGCCCTGAAGCATCTGATTGCAAACCAACAATTAGCAAGCAAACATGACAGAGAGCAGATAAAACGCGGAGTAGATATATTATTAGATTTGATTGTGGCTGATGGTGAGTTCAGTGCAACAGAGCGCGGTCATTACATTGCGTTGATAGATCGACTGGGGCAACGGCGCAGAGGTCGTTGGGGCATATCGGTTGATGTCTTAAAATCTGCAACACTGAATAATCTTGATAAGGGTGTAGAAATTGACACTAAAACAAAACAGCAGCTTTACGGTTTCGTTGGTGTGGATAAAGTCGAACAAGAACTCAAACGCCTGAAGGAGATTAAGACTTTAGACATTCAAAACAATACCTTGGGAAAAACGATCGCCTTTCTGGCTTGCATTCCACCAGAGGGGCAGTTGCGTTTATTACTGGAATTAGCCCTGGCAATCGGCGTTCGCGAAACTCAAGACCCCAAGTTTGGCAGAATTAGAGGCGTCAGAGATCTGGAACGTCTTCGTCGTCTCCCTTGCAACCGGTTAGAACGTTATGTACAACGTTTTGCAGCATTATCAGATGACAAAGGTTGTGTCGAAAAAAGTCTGGATATCTTATTGGATCTGATTGCCGCTGACGGCTGGTTAAGTGATGAAGAGGATAGCCATCTTAAAGCATTTAGCGATCGCATCGTTCAGGATGAATCATTAAACCAACAGCTCCGAAACATGATGGGAGAAATTGGCCGGGTCGAAGATAGTACCGTGGCTAGAACATCAGCCAAAGAAGTGCTAAAACAAGTGGGTTTCTTCGAACAAGTCGAGCAAGAGCTGACTCGCTTGGGAAGTGTAGAATAATACTGATGCCCTATCTCTTTTGGGCAACTAGAACACCCAAATTTACACAAAAAAATGATATGAAGTTAAACGTAACTATTTGCTGCAATTCCAACATCTAAAAGCCACAACAGACTTACCAGGGATTACCAATCATAGTAAAACCACTCCAGTAATATGGATGGGTAAAGTGCCTATCCCCAATCCCAGCTAATGACCTTGGTAAAGGGAAACGATCCTCGCTCGTCACCAACTCCCCCGCCTCCAACCTTACCTCTCCCCGACTCAACGACAGCTGCGCTTGCCGCAAAGCCTCCGCCTTAATGGGAGCAATGCGCAGTTGTTCGTAAAAACTAGTCATCAGCCCCAGGGTACCCTCATCGCTGACATACCACAAACTGCCCATTGCCGATTTAACTCCCGCCAGAACTGCCAGACCAGCAAAACCCAACTCCACCTCCGCATTTCCCAGAGCAGTACGGCAGGCACTCAATACCAACAACTCAACTGGCGGGTCATTTAACGCCAATTGTCGTACCTCTTTGAGGGAAATCTGCTCGTCTTGCCAGAACTGAATATAGGAATTATCAACCTTACCTGGCCGAAAATTAGCGTGAGTCGCTAAGTGCAGAATACCAAACGGTCGTGCTTTTCGAGCCGCCTTCAACTGTCTTGAAGTAAAAGCATGATTGATAAAAGACTGTCCCTGCCAGAGCCGCTCGGTCACAATCGAAAGCTCTGCCGGCACTGCAATCAGAGGAATCTGTTTCTGAAACTCCTCTGCTCCCATCGCCAGTACCTGCAAATTCCTCACATCCACATAACGCGTATCGGTCAGCGAAAGACTGGGCATCAGACCCACACTATATCGCTCAATAATAAAGTTCTGACCATCATGCATCGCCGCCAACGGCACCGAACGCAACCCCCGATCTAGGATAAAAACTAAATTATCTATCTCTCGCACCTGCAAATCCTCTTCCAACGGAGCCACTAACCATTGGTACATTTGCTCGGCAGGCCCTAAGTAAGTGCTAATTTCCAATTTCCGACGATCGGTCACCTCCGCAATCAGCGCTTCCACACCTTTAAGTACCGTTTCCCGTGTTGTGCCCACTACTATCCGACGAACGACTTCTCCCTCAGCTGTGACCAACACCAGCTCCAACGGGTCGCTGTCCTGCATGGGGAAATTAGCATTGGCAATGCTAGTTCCTCGACTTGACACCAGTTCTTCCTCTCTGAACTGCCACCATTGATCGGGTAACGCTTTGGAGAAAGACATCAGCGATTTAGTGCCTGTCGTTATCGTTTCTGGTGGTATCCCCTGCGGCCTGAAGAATGCATAGATAATCGCAGGTTTAACACCAGTCTCCTGTTCGATTCGACGTAACGTCTTGCGAGCATCAGCCAGAGTTACGATCGGTGGCTTATCGATCTCCAAGTGAGATGAAAATTCATCCACGAAACGTTCATCCAGCTCCGGCAGTGTATCTAGTTCCGAGGAAATCAGCGGCTTTGCAGTATATATAGGCAGCAAATCTGGCAGCCGTCGGGGATCCAGAACTGAAGTTGGCTCGAATGGTTCATCAATGCTGATAATCTGGATATTCCCTTCTACATGAGTAAACGGGAAAATACGCAGAGGCTCAATCGTAAAATCGCCGCTGGTAATCGCTGCGGCAGTTCCGTTAAGGGAGGCATCGCCAACGCTGAAGGGAATGATACCGTTGCCACCGTGCTGAATCGTAATCTCGCCACCACCAAGACCACCCGCACTGGAAATACTGGCCAGAATACCATTACGATCGGTAAAGACATCCGTCACCCGGATGAAACTATTACTAGTAATCTCCACACTGCCACCCATGCCACCCATGCCGCCCTGAGCATTGACAGCACCAAGTTGGATATCACCCACCGCATTTAGGGTTGTGTTGCCGCCATTGCCGGGATTATTGCTGGAATCCAGTTTCCCAGCAATAATCTCGCCACCCGCTGCCAGAGTAATGTTGCCGCCTCCAGTGGTAATGTCTGACGTAACAATGCTATCTCCTGCCAAAAGGGTGGCACTGCCACCTGTTGTTGCGATATTTGTCGTGGTGATATCACCATTGGTCGCAACAACAGCACTACCGACAGTGACAGCAATCTCGCCGGTAGTAATGTTGCCATTGCCAGGGCCATTATTTTCGATCCGAACGCTGCCTGCAGTCAGATTGCCCAGAATAATGTCGCCACTGCTATTGTTTGCTAACCCCGCTCCTGTACTGAGAATCGCTGTGAGATTGCCACTCCCCGTATTGAAACTGACTCCTGGTGCAGCTGCGATCGCAGCATTCCCTGGATCGCGGAAAGCGCTGATTGCTCCATTCATAGTTGTTTCATTAGCAATGAGGGTTAAATTACCGTCGTCAGTACTAATGCCAGCATTAAACAATAAACTCCGTCCTGCTTGTAAAATCAGGTCACCACCATTACCACTCGGATTGCTCGTGACAATTGCCTGGTTCACTGTGATGTCATTACTCGCCTGTAGCACCACACTGGTGCCGCCATTCGTAATATTGGTCAAGGTACTGGCCGCAATCGTCACCGACTGGTCAGGATTATCGTCAAACGTAAAACTGGTCGGAAAAGTATAGACCGTACCCGCATTTATTGCCCCTGTATCGTCGAGATTTGCTCCCACCAGAGCAGTGCTGCCCGACGCTGCCACCGCCTGACCAAACTGATCTCCTGTTACTGGGCTAGGATTGAGGAACGTTTGCTGCAATGCACCCGTGCTGCCTGAAAACAAATAAGCCGCCCCCGCATCTACTCCTGTCGTTTGGTCAAAGCGAGATCCCACCAGGACATTGTTGCCCACCCCAGCCACCGAAACGCCAAACTCATCTCCCGGATTGGGATTGGGACTGAGGAAAGTCTGCAGCAGCCCACCTGTGTTGCCATCAAACAGATACGCTGCCCCTGCAGTTGTCCCTGCTGTGCTGTCCCCAAAAGCCCCGATCAATACCTTGTCTCCCACAGCCGCCACTGAACTACCAAAATTGTCGCCTGATGCGGGAGTGGGATTGAGGAACGTTTGCAGCAGCCCGCCACTACTGTTGAATAAATAGGTTGCACCCGCACTAGTCCCCGCTGTATTATCTTCTGGCGACCCTACCAGCACCTTATTACCCACACCCGCCACTGCACTCCCAAAAAAATCGCTTAGCATAGAGTTGGGACTGGTGAAGGTGACCGGAGTGGTTGGATTACCAGGATCGAACAAGTAAGCTGCACCGCGCCCCCCCATCTCGCCCGGTGCCCCTACCAGCGCATTGGTACCTACTCCAGCCACTGCACTTCCAAACGATCCTAATAGAGTAGAGTTAGGACTGAAGAACGTTTGCAGGTTTGTGCCAGTACTACTATCAAACAAATAAGCTGCCCCAGAAAAGAACGGTCCCAATGTACTATCCCCTGGCGCTCCAACCAGAACGTTGTTTCCCAACCCAGCAACTGCGCTACCGAATAAGTCACTGATTGTAGGATTCGGATTAGAGAAAGTCTGCACCAGCTCCCCTGTACTGCCATCGAACAAATAGGCAATGCCCGTTCCCCCCATTGCACCCGGCACACCGACTATTACATTGTTGCCTACCCCGGCCACGGCACTGCCAAACCTATCGTTCATGACCGGCGTAGGGTTGAGCAAAATAGCCAGAGGAGCATTGCGGTCGGCGATGGTAATATTTTTCGGATCCAACAACAGCTGACCCGCCTGACCCTGGGGAGCACTCGCATCAGCATTGCCAGCAAAAATCAACAATTCTTTGCCCGATGCTTCAATGAAACCGCCGTCACCACCATGGGTACCGCCCCGAGCGCTGGCCTGGCCGTAGAAGCGAGTCAGATGGTCAGCCCAGATAATCACCTGGCCACCGTCGCCTTGGTGGAGAGCATCGGCAGTCAAGATGGAGTCCGCAGTGACCAAAGTCTGTTCAGCTTGGGGCAGAGTACCCTGGCCCTGGATATCACCACCAACGCGCACAGTGCCACCACCATTGGCACCGGAAGCGTCGAGGGTAGCGCTGAAAAGGCCAACCTGATTTCCCAGAATCGTAATAATGCCACCCGTTTGAGGAGTAGGAGGAAGCAAGGGAGATGAGGACTGGCGAGGACTGGAGACGTCAAGGCTACCTGAAATGGCTACAGAACCAGGTGCAGTGGGCAGGGCAAGGCCAGAACCCGTCAAGCGCAGGGTGCCGTCGTCGTCAATAGTAAGGTTAGTAGCGTGGCCGAAGTTGCTAGTTGTAAGTAATTCAGGCAAGGAAAGCGGGCGCAAGGGAATAGAATTACTTCCCAAGGCGTCCACGCCTTCCCCTAGTGGTTCCACCTCTAAATTCAATACCATGCCAGTCTGGCTGATGCGAACCAGATTCTGGCCAGGGATAGCAGCAACGGTAATGTTACCGCCGGGAGCAGAAAGATTCCCCGTATTGACAACACTCCCCCCTAGCAGAGTCAGATGGTTACCAGGGGCAAGACGAAGGTCACCAGCATTGAGCAAGCTACCAGGCTGGGGCGAGGTAAAGGCAAAGCGGTTAGGGTTGCCCGTTAGGGCAGCATAGTCATTGGGGCCAGTGGTATTAAACCAGCCCCCCGTCAGGCCCACCCGATCGGCAGTAGTAGCAGTGAAAGAAGCGGGCAGATCGATGCGGGCATTGGGGCCAAAAACAATGCCTGCTGGATTGAGCAACAATAGGTTGGCGTTGCTGCCGCTAAGCTGAATTAGACCGTCGATCGTGGAGACATTGCCGCCAACTACACGACTAAGGACATTTCGTACATCAGGTTGGGTCAAGAATTGAGCCATCTCACTGCTGTGGAGGCCAAATTGCTCAAAACTGTGGAATAGATTGGTGCCATCACCGGACAGGGTGCCTCCGCTAATAGTAAAGCGCTGGCCATTGAGGTTGACAACTGTAGCTGTACCATCGGCAGCAGGAACAATCGATTGAGCGCTAGCGGGAGCAGCGGTCAGAATCGACAGCAGGGAACACAGAAGCAAAAAACGTAATTGGGTGGGTGTCATCGCTCTAAGCCGGGGGATGAAATCGATCTATTCCTAATAGCTTATGGGCAATTGAGAAAAGAGGTGGGTAACGGATCGATCTACAAGGAAGCAGCAACTCTGCCCGGACGGGGGCCAGCCAATTTCGTGGCCGACTGTGGGATTGGCAGTCGCAGTTTGCTATGGAACAAAATTGTTCTGAGCAGGTCAGAAACAATAAGGGACAAAAACATAGAGAGCCTCACCACCCTACAGCTTTGAAGAGACAGCAGGGGGTGAAGCCCTACGCCAAATGACCTAAAACGCCCTTTACAAGACTATCCTTTAATCCGCTCAATCCTGCAGCCAGCCTGGTAATTCTCCTGTTGGGACGACAGCCTGGCTCTACGCTGAATCGCGCAAATAAAACACTGATAGTGCAGGTCGATCGATGTCACAACTATACGCTCAATCGCTTAAGCTAAATCCTGCATTTCGATAAAGTTATTTGAAACATTTTATCTATTTTTAGGAAACAAGTAAAAATAGTAAATATTTATACTTTAAAATAAAAACCACTATTTCTAGATAGCTGCTTTTCCGATTAAAAATGTACAGAAAAACAGTTGAAAACTTTCTGGAAGGGAGAACTTGCTATCTCTGGCCTGTAAATTTTTAGCTCAGTTAAATCTGGTATTTTTGTTAAAAATAAAACTTGTATATTTTATTTTTACTCAATATTAATACGTAATTAATAAGTCGAACTTTATTCTTCTCTTAAAATATTGATGCAAATATGAATTCTTCTTAAAGATACAAAAATATCCTGATGTTCTCATATTTTCATACGCATAGTCTTTTATTAACGCGATAAATCTGAACCAATCATCATGTTTAAATTCTGCCTCCAAAGCACTGCCCTGATTACTGCAACCACCTTGGGTGCTGTCCTTCTGAATGCCGCACCTGCTTCTGCTGATTTGTTAGAACAAGATTTATTTAGCAGTGGTGATGGTTTGATCACCTTTGACGAGGATACTGAACTGGAATGGCTCGATCTGACCGCAACCACTAACCTATCTTTTGAGGATGTTATAGCTGGGGCCGGGGGATTCACGACCACGCTGGGCTTTCGCTATGCCACCTTGTCTGAGGTGAAGGACTTATTCGTTGCTGCGGGTATTGACGACGTACTGGGTACGCCTACCAGTAACGATGGTGATAGCCTCTTTGAGAATCTGACCGATCTGCAGTCTCTAATCGGCATTACTGCCACTGTTGGGGTCATCGACCCACTCTTTTTCTCGAATGGAATCCATTTGCCTGATTCAGGGCCAGCATTACCTGCTGTACTTGACGTTTTGAATACTGCTTCAGGCGGACTTGTGGATATTGCTAGTTTTTCAAGCTCAACCATAGCAGACGACGATAGCGATCTGACGATTGGTTCATTCTTGGTGCGGGATCCTGACGAGACTCCTAATCCTGTGCCGGAACCCGGTACTGTCATTGGTGTTGGAGCTGTTGCTCTGGGTGGGTTACTGGGACGAAAGCAAGTGGCCCGCCGCAAATCGGACCAGTCGTGATGGTGGTTGCTCCGTTTGAAATGCTGGTTTCCAGATAGCATCTGGTACCGCACTAGTTTGTTCCCTTTAAGACGACACTACGATTGTGAAAGAAAATCCAGTCTGCGCCTTCCTGGAGTCTCCTGCTTTGCTTCGTTACGAGGGAGACTCCAAGAGCGCCACACCTGGTCGGGAGATTTCCAGCATTCAATGCGTTTCTGGAGTCTCCTGCTTTGCTTCGTTACGAAGGAGACTCCCAGAGCACTACACCTGGCTGGGAGGTCTCCAGAATTCAAGAACACTACATTAAAAATGTGGTTGGGGTCGTTCCAGAGGCGTAAGATGGACCTATTAATCAGCGATTCGGATCGGGAAATACTAATACCATTTTGTTTTGAGCTTGCAAATAGCAAGTCTTGTAGTAAGAGGGCTTCAGGACATCAAACCTTGCATCGCCAACCTGAATTGGTATAAGACAGATTTCCTCGTTGGCTTATGGATAGAATTTCAGGTTGACAAAACAAACATTCCCAGGTGGAACCTGGGAACAATCAGAAGTATTAAACATTGAGAACATTCGGGCTATTCTACCGCTTAAACGTGCGGCTTAAACGAAAATTATTGCCCTACATTACTGCAGCGGGCACCCTGGCATGCCCTGCTATGATTCGATCGTAAGCAGCTCGCATCTTTAGTCCTGTGATGACTTGGAACAACCCGCTACCATTATTCGAGCCTGGATAATCCCGGTGTTTCAGCAATAGCTCTGTCATTTCGCCATAATATTTGGCAGAAGTGTTGCTCAGGTGACTTTCGATATAAATTACCTCTTCCAGGTTATCGAATTCACCATCGATTTCCAGCAGCGAAACCTCGTGCCCGTAGCAAGCATCAGGCCCGTAGAATAGTCTGATCCCTGGGTAAGCGCAGGTTAATTTCCGCCCGCAAGGCCGCCAGTCAATGGTCGATCCTTCGTCAAATAGGTAAACTGGCTCAAATCCCTCAATTCCATCTCGTTGGATCAGACGTACTCTCAGATATTTACCTTCTTTATCCTCGATCAATTGCGTTGGCAGGATCTGGATAACAACATCCGCATGTTCCTTTTGCGGATCGATATAGGCATTGAAGTCCGGTTTGCGAGCATTGATAGAAGCAACAACATCCTCGTAGCGGTGACCTCGCTCTGCCATATCACGTTTGATCTTCCAAGCAACTTTGACTTCATCGCTAATGTCTAGATAAACGCTAAAGTCGACCAGAGAACGCACCCGCTCATCATAGAGAGGATGGAGTCCTTCTATGACGACAATGTGATTGGGTTCAATGCGCTCTGGTGGATCGATCTCTCCAGTTTCGTGGTTGTAAATCGGTTTATCAATTGCCTGACCTTCCTTCAGTGCCTTGATCTGTTTATACATGAGGTCAAAGTTATTTGCCTTGGGATTCAGGGCTGTTACTCCTGCTGCCTTACGTTGTTTTCGATCCAGGCTGTGGTAGTCGTCTAAGCAAATGACGGTTATAAATTCTTCTCCAAACAGATCTGCGAGTCGGCGCAAGAATGTCGATTTGCCGCATCCGGAATCCCCGGCAACGCCAATTAGAACCACTCGGTCCACCTTAGTTGTCATTGCTTCCCTCTAAACCAAAAAACTGCTTCATTAAATAACGATGTGCGAGTAGGTCTCATCATCAGCCGCAAGGTCACCCCGTTGCTTGTCATCCAACCCCCTGACAGAATATTTTGCATCTTTGCATTGCTTTGAATTCCGTTAGCGGATTCAAAAGCTCACTCAATGCGGGATCTACCGTCCAAATGTTTCTAGTTCGGGAAGACTCAAGCCTATCCAGACAAGTATTCCCTACTCAATTTGACGGAGGAATTCTATCAGAACGGGTTTCCTCTCCAAGGCTAATCAGAGGCCGAGCATCAGTTTAAATTAAACTAGCTCAGTACCTATGCTAAGGTGAGTTGTGCACTTTTTGAAGAAAAAATAAAATTGACTCGTTAGCCACAGCTTTGAGGCGAGCAGTTCGCTATATCTGGGGATGTTTTTCAGCGGGTATTTTTTATGTAGTCCTTGTGCTTCTTCAGCGCTTAAGCCAGCCTTTATCATGGTAGGCTGGATTTTGTGGAAGTGGCTCCGTTTTTTGGGTTCAAATCCAGGGGGAGCTAATGTATGTTGGGAAGAAAAGCTGAAACAATAGGACATTAAATTCAGGTATCGGAGATATTAATGGCGATGTACAACCCAGGCGCTGCTGGTGCTGACAATACAATGGCGGGGAACCGCGTTTTTACCTTTGAAGTTACAGGCCTGTGTCGGAATGGCGAAAACGACGGTGGGGGATGTCCAATCCGTCAAAGTGGCACGACTTTTATTACGGTGCCCTACAATCGCATGAATCAGGAAATGCGGCGTATTGCTCAGATGGGTGGCAAGATTGTCAGTATTCGGTCTCTTGGTGAGTCAGATGGACGAGAATCCTCAGTCGCAGCAAGCAAGTCAGCCAAGCCAGCAAAGGCCAAAAAGAATGCGGACGTTCCGGTTAATATCTATCGACCGAAAAATCCTTATATTGGCAAATGCCTATCTAATGAGGAGCTTGTACGAGAGGGTGGGGAAGGAACGGTGCGCCACCTGAAGTTCGATCTCTCAGGCGGAGACTTGCGATACTTGGAAGGTCAGAGTATTGGGATCATTCCGGACGGAACGGATGATAAGGGTAAACCGCATAAGTTGCGGTTGTATTCGATTGCTTCGACTCGTCATGGGGATGATGTTGATGATAAGACTGTTTCTCTTTGTGTCAGGCAGTTGGAGTACAATCATCCCGAAACGGGCGAGCGAGTTTATGGTGTTTGCTCTACTTTTTTGTGCAATCTGTCGGTTGGGGCTGATGTGAAAATCACGGGGCCAGTGGGTAAAGAGATGTTGTTGCCTGATGATCCTGATGCAACCATCATTATGATGGCTACAGGAACAGGTATTGCGCCGTTTCGTGCATATTTGTGGCGCATGTTTAAGGAAACTCATGAAAATTATAAGTTCAGGGGCTTAGCGTGGCTTTTCTTTGGGGTTGCCTATACGCCGAATATCCTCTATAAGGAGGAGTTGGAAGAGTTGCAGCGCCAATTCCCGGATAATTTCCGCCTGACTTATGCGATCAGTCGCGAACAGAAGAATGCGCAAGGTGGCAAGATGTATATTCAGAGCCGGATTGCTGAGAATGCAGATGAGTTGTGGCAGTTGGTGCAAAAGGAAAATACTCACACTTACATTTGCGGTCTGAAAGGTATGGAAGGTGGAATTGATGAGGGGATGTCAGCGGCAGCTAGCAATAATGGAGCTGATTGGTTTGCTTACCAAAAACAGATGAAAAAACAACATCGCTGGCACGTTGAGACTTATTAGGGAAAGAGCGATAAGTCGGCTGTGTGGAGTGATATTGTTGATTGGGCATCGGGGAATTTCATCTTTGAAATTGCCGATGCCTGATTTTGTTGTATTAGGGGAAGGTTTGGGAGTGTTGTTACGTTTGTTTGGAGTATGATAATTATCCTAATTTATCTATCCAAATTCTCTGAACAGTTAAGTTCCTGCGAATTTTTCTCCTTTATAGAACGGTAAGAATGCCACAATGGGTGTGGCATTCGTGGCGTCAGGATGGGTTGAGATTGTGGTTTTTAAGATTGGTTTATTAGGATTAGGGACTGTTGGTACGGGGACAGCGAGGATTTTGCTGGATCCGGAGAAGCGCCATCCTTTATTGCGAGAGTTGTTGCTCTATCGGGTAGGGGTGCGATCGCTTGATAAACCTCGCCAGGTTGAGATCCCTCTTGAAGGATTGACGGTTGACCTGGAATCGATTGTGGCCGATCCGGATGTGGATATTGTGGTGGAGTTGATGGGGGGGTTGGAGCCGGCGCGATCGCACATCCTCAAGGCAATCGGTCATGGGAAGCATGTTGTTACGGCCAACAAAGCGGTGATTGCTCGCTACGGCGATGAAATTTTTGATGCTGCCAATGAGGCAGGGGTCTATGTTTTGCTCGAAGCCACTGTAGGTGGGGGCATACCCGTGATTCAGCCGCTCAAACAGGCCCTGAGTGTCAATCGCATTAACACTGTGACGGGTATTGTTAATGGTACCACAAATTACATCCTCACTCGCATGCAACAGGAGGGTGGCGACTTTGCTGACATTTTGGTGGATGCTCAGCGGTTGGGCTATGCTGAGGCCGATCCCACTGCTGATGTCGATGGTTTAGATGCTGCGGACAAGATTGCTATTCTTGCTTCCCTGGCCTTTGGGGGACGTATTAAGCTGGAAGATGTTTATTGTGAAGGGATTCGCCAGGTTTCTGCTGCCGATATTGCCTACGCTGAAAAACTGGGTTTTGTCATTAAGTTGCTGGCTGTGGCGAAACGACAACCTGATTGCCCTGAGGGGGAAAGTTTGCAAGTGAGGGTTCATCCCACGCTTGTGCCTAAAGCGCATCCGCTATCCAGCATTAATGATGTCTACAATGCCATTTTGATTGAAGGCGATCCGATTGGGCAGGTGATTTTTTCTGGGCCGGGTGCAGGATCGGGACCCACTGCGAGCGCAGTTGTTTCCGATATCCTCAACATTGCTGCTATTCTCAAGGCGGAAGCGGGGAGCGCTCAAGATCCGAATCAGTTTAAAATCCAAAATCCAACCCTAAAAATCGCTTCGCTGCATCCGTTGATGGCCTGTACTCATCAGCATTATTGCGAAATTAGTCCGATGGAGAAATTGGTAACCCGCTTTTATGTACGACTGCTGGCTGGAGATCGTCCGGGTTTCATTGGTCAGTTGGGGACTTGTTTCGGTCGGCATGATGTCAGTCTGGAGTCGATTGTGCAAATTGGTCTCCAGGACAACCAGGCCGAGATTGTTGCGATCACTCATGATGTCCGTGAAGGGGATTTTCACCAGGCGTTGGATGATATCCGTCAATTAGAGGCTTTGGACAGTATTCCTAGTTTGTTACGAGTTTTGTAGGGGAAAACCTCATTAGAAGGCAAGGTTTGTCTTCATTAAAATTTTACAATTGTTTCGTTCGATAGTTGGCTGGCGGTGTCGGCGGATGAATCGGGGCCTGTTATGCTGGCGATCGATCCAGACCGTAGGGTTCGTTTTGATAAGGTAGCAACGCCAGAACCTGCATCTGTTTTGGGACTGATGATGATTGGTGCTCTGGGAGGGGCTTCTGTGCTGAAGCGTAAATCCAACAAGGGGTTTCACAGTGCTAGTTCTGGTGGTGGCCAGGAGCCTTGACACATACAATGGCGCTGAGTTGTAGGGCAGACGATAGGGGAGAATTTAATAATTGTCAATCTGTAGGGTTACCCTTTGTGGGTACTCTGTCATATCGGGGCAACTACAAGGGATTGCCCCTACAGAATCCTCATTATGTGATTTAGTTCTTGCTCCTTATCCAAAGACTCGGCAGCACTAAAGTGCCCACTATGAACTTTGCGTAATTTGAGTGGGGTCAAAGTACCAGGGTTGCTTCAGCGCTGGCAATTCGCTAATTTACCAGGTTGATAGCCAAAGCCGATGGGAGTGTATCCATCGGCTTTTCTCGTGTGATGATTTGGCAGCAGATTTAGGGAAATTTCCACCTGGCTAATTGAGTCTGCTTCACTCTGTTTTCAGGCAGGATATTTCGGAGAACCGCAAGGGATTTTTCCTGAAGCGATCGGGTTTGTGCGAACAATACTAGAAATCCTACACGATCGAATATCCAACTCAATTGAGGACTGCTTCCATTTTCGGGATCGGGAGTTTTCTCACAGGTTAATCTATGCTTTTCAAGCAGGATGCAGCGGTTTAAACGTTGCAGGTTGAGTAAATGAAGCGGGTCGGAGGGGAATCGCATAGAATGGTTTGAAGATGCAGATGCAGTGTTTTTGCAGAGCCAGCAAGCAAACTTTGGCTATTTTGATCTATGAAGGGGCTGTTGCTGACCCCGTTGATAGAGCAAAATGACTGGTTTGTATTAAGGAGGGGTGATGAATGCGGAACTAAGCTGTGGGGAATTGCAAGCTTCACCTGAAGTTTGCATTAGGTGAACAAATAACGGCAAGATCGCGTTGCTGGGAGTTAAATGCTTAATGTCAACACGACTGTGTCTGCTTTGAAGCCTTGATGTTTTCGTGGGGAAAAACTTATACCTCTTACAATGAAAAAGATTGACAGACCAATATTAAGCAAACTTGGAATAGAGTAACGAGCTTGATGTACTCCAATTCAGTCAATGAACGTATAACCAAATCTGGCAAAGGATGTAGTTGTAATAAAAAAATACTAAAACGAGCGTCATGGTGGAATTTGCGAGCTTGGCGCAAAACGCACTTAAACTATTTTTTCAGCTTGTTCAGCAGGAACTGGCAGCACAGGGATTGGAGAAACAGCAGCTGCAGGAGTATCTCCAGCCAGCCAGCCAGTTTCTCAGGCATCAATCTGTTCGAAGAGTTCTTGCCAATGCCCTTAAACAGAATAGTCAAGAATTAGACTCAGATCTTTTAAACCGCATCTGGCGATCTTTGAACTTAAAGGCGCTTCCTCCTAAATTTAGTTGGAATCGGGTCAGCGATCTTTTTTTACGCAGGATGAAAGGTCTCGGGCGACGAGAACATTATCGCCAAAGGCTGTGGCAACGCTATCATATTCTGGAGTTCAAGGCTCTTGAGCGAACTACCCTGAAATGTCGTCTGCCGTTAAGGGATCTGTTTGTTGTTCCTATGGTGCGGGAGGCTCTCTTAGTAACCCATCATGGGGTGGTGGATCCGGATTTACAAGCGGTGCAGGCTCAGGGAGATTCAGACCAGACATTTCCTGCGGACAATGAAAGATACGATTTGCAAGTCGGGTTTGGTCAAAGCGAGGGTTCTGTGTCCTCTTTTGCCCGTTCTGTGCTGGAGGTACTCCAGGACAAGAATTGTCACTATGTCGCGATTCTGGGAGAGCCTGGATCGGGAAAGTCTTCTCTGTTGCACTATCTGATGTTGAAGTGGGTGGAGGATCCGACTGGCCCTTTGCCGCTGCTGGCATCGCTAAGAGCGTATAAGGATTGTGTGGCTGAAACGGATGTACGCTCTGATGGGGTTGGGGTAGAGGTGACTGAAGGTCAGCCTCAAAATTTTTTAGAGTTTCTTTGCCAGGCTAATCCTGATCTTCAGGGTTTAAATGCAACTGCATTGCAGCGGCAGTTGCAAGCGGGACAAGTGCGAGTACTGCTGGATGATTTGGATCGGTTAACAGGGGCAGAAGTACGACAGGCTGCGATCGCAGCGTTGATTTGTTTTGTTCAGGACTACCCTAATGTTCAAATTTTGGTGACAGGACAGAGTGTAGAGTACGACCTAGAGCCGCTGCAGAAAGCTGGATTTCGTCACTTTATGCTGCAAGCGTGGAATGCTGAACAAATTGAAGACTTCATCCAAAAATGGTATGCGCTGTCTGTGAGTGATGATGTAGAGCGAGAACGTCGGCAGCGGCAATTGCGTCATGCTATTCATCGTGCAGAGGAGGTTGTCGATCTTGCCCGCTTGCCACTCCTGTTAACTGCGCTAGCGATTTGTAATAGTTGCTGGGGGCTGTCTGGTAGTCGTATTGGTCTCTACGAACAGCTCTCCCAGGTGTTGCTTACGGATTGGCAAGCTGACGATTTTCGAGCGGAATTAACAGGAACAATTGGACAACAGCAAAAGGTAGGAATTTTGCAACGACTTGCCTGGGAAATGCAAGTTAGAGAGGCCCCTTTGGAGAATGCCATTATCAGGGGTCGTGATTTACTTGCGCTTGCAACGCAGGTCTTGGAAGAACAGGGCGTGACCTCATCTGCAGAAAGCGCCGTTGCTTTACTCGATCAATGGTGCAGGCGCAGCAGTATTCTTTGCACTTTTGGTGACGATTGTTATCGTTTTATCCATCGTAGCTTTGGACATTATTTCTGTGCACGTGCATTGGTTCAATCAGCAGTTCAATCAGCGTCAGGTGAACGATCGAAGACAGTTGAGGACTCCGACATTAAGGTATTTGAGAGCCTTAAAACTAAGATCTTTGGCCAGCATTGGCAGGAAGATGCCTGGCAAGGGGTATTGACTGCTATTGCGGGTGCGATCGCACCTGATGAGGTTGGGGAACTGATTGACTTTTTACTGATACAAGAAGGAGAACCACAGCAATTTCGCAACTTGTTTCTGGCAGCACGGTGTTTGGCAGAAGTCAGCGATCGAAGAGCAATACAGTCTCCTGCAGCAAGACTGTACGAGCAATTGGCCGTGCTGCTACAGCATGGCGAGATTAACATTTCCCTGGACGAGCGTCATGACGATAGTGACGACTCCAGACAGGCGCTTCGTATTCGAGCTGTGCAAGCAATTGCTGCAACCTGGGTTAATGATTTGAGCACCCTGACCTGGCTGCAAACTTGCGCCCAGACCTATTCGCATCTCCAGAGAACAGTGATGGATGCGATCGTCACCTATTACCAGGAAGATCCAGAAACACTGCGTTGGCTGAAAACTTGTGCCGAAATCAATTCGGGCTTGCGTGAGAGTGCTATTTTGGCCATTGCCGAGACTTACCCAGACGATCCAGAAACCTTACCTTGGCTTAAAGCCTGCGCTCAAGCAAATAGGGACTTTCGTCGAATAGCAGTTGATGTCCTTGCTAAATATTATAACCAACAGACCGACACCTTGAGTTGGCTTCAGAATTATCTTCAAACTGACGACGATCGGTTAGTGCGATTGCGAGTCGTATTGGCGTTGATTCAATATTATTCTCCAACCCCAGCCATCCTATTCCTTCTACAAGCCAGTGTTCGGGCAGATGAAAGCGCAGATATACGATGGTCTGCAATGAAAGCGATGCTGGAGTCTTTCTCAGATGCACCAGAAACTTTTTCCTCGCTCCAAGTCTGCGCTCAAAACGATGAGGATGAGGGAGTTCGCAGGCAAGCGATCGAAGCCATTACTCACCATTATCCAGACAGCCCCGAGGCGCAATCCTGGCTGCAGTCCCTACCCCAAACCGACCGCCAGGATGAAACCGAGATAGGGATTGCCATAACCGACTACGATCTGAGCGAAATAAGCACTCCTGGTTGGCTATCACACGACTCTGCAAACGATCTGCACATAGGACTGTCAACCGAACAACGACTTGAACCTGAGTTAGAACAGAACAAGGGACTCGACACTGATATTGAGCAACAGCAGGAGCTTGAATCCGCTATCGAGCAGCAGGCAAACGAGAGCACAACTGAGGTTGATGCTGACCCGCAATTGGAAAGTATGGCAAGACAGTCGCAACAGGAGACTATCAATGAAGAGGAAGATTTGACGACTTTGGCCTGGCAACTCGCTCAGGAGACTGATGATGATGAAGATCTGGCGACTTTAGCCTGGCAACTCACTCAAAAGACTGATGCGAGAGATGTAGAAACACAAGAAAATTCGGAAGCATTAGAAGACGAGCTGAATGAATTGTTAGCCACTGCCAGGTCTGATACTGCAAGTCCAGAAACATTTGCAGCGCTGCATGTCTATGCTCAAAAACATGAGAGCGAACGAGCGCGTACTCAAGCCTTGATGACGATCGCAGACTGCCAGCGCAACGATCCAGAAACGCTGATCTGGCTGCAAACTCGTGCTCAAGAAGATCGAAGTGTTAGGGTGAGAATGGAAGCGTTTCAGATTATTGCCCAGCTTTATCGCGATACTCCGGGTATCTTACCGTGGCTGCAGTCCTGTGCCCTATCGGCAGGAGAAGCGGGAACAAGGCAAGCAGCAGTGGCTGCAATTGCAAAGCATTTCTCCACTGATGCGGGTACTTTAACGCTCCTCAAGCTCCGCGCTCAGTTCGACGAAGCAGGCACAGTGCGCGGAACTGCGATCGCAGCGATTGCTGACCAATTCTCAACCGATCCAGACACCTTGCCGTTGCTTGAAGCCTCTGCCCAGTCTGATGTTGAGGAAACGGTACGTCTAGCTGCGATTAATGGGATTGCTCGCCACTACCCAGAGGCGGCTAATACCTTTTCCTTGCTCCAGTCTCGCGCTCAGAGCGATGAGGCTGGACTGGTACGCAGCGCTGCTGTGTCTGCTCTAGCCGATCGCTGGAACTTCGCAATTGAGACCTTTGAATTGCTCTATAGCTGTATCCTCAACGATCCTTTCCAGCGATCGGAGAGCGAACAACACAATCCCCGGCAAGCCGCCCTGGAGTCTATGCTCAAACACTATCGTGACGATCCACTGACACTGGAGTTAATGCGCGATCGCGCCCAAAACGATCCTGACGAGCATTTACGCATCTTTGCCTGGGAGCAGTTACAAGACTTGGAGTAAGGCAGGAGGCAGAGGGCAGAAGGCAGAAGGGGAAATTTTGAAAGTTGGCAAGTGTAAAAGTTTAAAGTAGAAATTGGTGGTAATCTGCGTTTACAGGTACCAAGCTTTCAACCGTTCAACCGTTCAACCGTTCAGCTTTCCAAACCCCAAACCTGACAACTTTCCAAACTAAAAATTTGACAACACATCCCATCCCAAATCATGAACGCCGACGAAAAAGAACCCCTACAACGCAAGCTTGAACGAGAACTACAGGAATCAGAATGGCTGAATAAGTTCAAGCGCTTGAGCGATCTGCTGATGCGACTCAAGACGGAAATGCCACTGACCCAGCTCTGCAAACTAGAATGGAAAACGGAAAGCGATACGTTATTGATTCGTTGTCCTAATCCTGAAGTGCAAAGGGATTTATTGGCTCAGGCGACTGCGATCGCGCAGCGCAGCCCCGAAGCAGAACGAGTGATCCTACAATACGCCAACCAACAGGAAATTCTTAAGCAACCAGCTAAATAATAAACTTTATTAGTGATTAGACCTATCCGAGAACTGGAGGGAGGCTTCCACTCCAGTTCTTGGATAGGTCTATTAGGAAACTACACTGCAGGTAGAGTCTGTAATGCAGATATTGGCGAATCTCGACTCTCTCGACTCTATAGGTAGTAGCTTACCTGAACGATTTCCAATTAGATCTAATCTAAACTCAATCAGAACTTATACATTGCGTATACACTATTTAAAACATTGCCCTCGGATACTCTAAATATAGACGAACACATCCCCCTCCCGACCAGCCCCTTACCTGGTCGGTTTTTTTATTCGCGATTAGCTGTTGGCAACTAACAATTAGCTTTCAGCGACTAGCTTTTGGCACGTCGCTTTTGGCAATTCGCCTAACTACTAACCGCTAATGGCTAATGGCTAACCGCTAACCGCTAATGGCTAACCGCTAATGGCTAATCGCTAATGGCTAATCGCTAATGGCTAATCGCTAATGGCTAATCGCTAATGGCTAATGGCTAATGGCTAACCGCTAATGGCTAACCAGACAGCATTAATTTTTGTAAAAAAACATCAGATTTTAGGCTCCTCAGCAATATTGTCTGACTTCAGATTATCGCCGTATATAGCGTTGCATTTGCTAAATTCTTGTCCAAAAACGCTATCTAATGAAGCTTAGCTGAGTATGGCCAGCAAACCCCTAAAACACAGTCAGAACTTTCGAACTGGATTGATCCCCTAAAATCATCAATGACGAACTCCCTATGATACTCTGCTATACAATACCCCACCAGCCAGAGAACTGCTATATCAACCAGAATACACATGCTATTGGGTGCCCCATCTGCTCGATCTGAAAGAGATTTTTCAGGAACTTCATTGGTCAAGATATTTCGGTCCCCCAAAATATTGTCTTGTACGAATAGAATTGCTAATTTTTTGTCAATAGTCCAGTTATCTGCCCAGAAAATCTCACTTCTGCTTTGCCTTAGCTAGCCTCGCCATACACCGTCATTTCCAGGGGTAAACCATGAAATTAAAACTTTTGGCAGCGGCCGTTTCCCTCGGTTCCCTTGGATGTCTGACGCTGATACGCGCTAACCAAGCCCAAACCGCTCAGCCCTTCCTCCCATCAGCAGGCTGCCTATCCTGCCACTTCAGGTTTCCCAGGCTAGCCATCGTCTCCTCAACTAACTCCCTGCTCGCGAGCATCAGCTCCAGGAACAGTCACCCCACCCCTTTTACCCTGATACCCGAAACGCTGGACGCGTTGTCTCCTGTGAGTCCAACTCGAATGCCACAGCCCGTTGTTCGCCAATCCCTGCTCAATCGGCACCGCCCCCATCCGATTGGTCTCTCCATGCTCGCAGCAAGATCCATAACTGTTGACCGCAGTCATCGTCAACCCAAATCCCCTGAAACACAACTGTCGTCAAAAGCAATCCATCGCAGGCACCGCCACCCGACTCGCACTGCAACGCAGCAATCGTTGTTTGCTCCTCGCAGTGCTGCCGCTGTCGTTGAATCCAGGCAAACAAAACCGCAGACGAGTAACCCGATTGTCGTTCCTACCAACAAGAATCCTCAAAGCTCGGCTCAAACGACGCCTCAATCCCATATCCTTTCAGGCGACACCAGTTCCAATAACGACACCCTGGAAACTCCTATTCAGAGGAGATTTCTACCCCCTCCCCTCCAACGCATTGCAGCCAACCGCCCATTCCTAGCACCCAGTGAGTTTGCTCGAGTCAGATCGAGTCAGATCCCCAAGCAGCCCGTCAAAAAAGAGTTTTCGCCAGATCCTGCGTCGCCATCAGGAACTTCTGCTGACTCTTTCCCCAAACCCAACCTCCCAGACCCTGCTACTAACTTCTTAAGCCAACCAGAATTAAGCCAACCAGAAGCACAATCACCCCCCTCCTCCCGCGAGACCATCCCCCTAGACCCAACCGGCTCCGACCCCCTTGCTTTCCCCACTCCCACAGCCCTGGAAGATCAAATCGATCAGTTACAACAGCGTCTGCAAAACCTGGAGGAAGTACCGTCGATTCCACTGTATCTATCAACCCCTGGAATTAGCTCCAATATTCCCACAGCCTATGGTGGCTCTTGGGGCCATGTCGCTGTTGGTTTTGGCTTCCAGGAACGTACCCGTTTTAGCGATGAGTCTGATGGTTTAGGGGGAGTGCTCGTCAGCTTCGGCGATCGTCAGAAGGCCGTGGGTTTAGATGTGGGTATTATCATCCGCGACACCTCAGAATTCGATGCCGGATCCTTCGATTTCAAAGTACATCGCGCCCTTCCCGATGATTTCTCTGTTGCGGTTGGTGTGGAAAACAGCTTGCAATGGGGCGATGATTCGGATGCCGACACCAGTGTTTACGGTGTTGCCAGTAAAATGGTACGACTGACCCCCAATAGTCGAGATGCCTTCAGTCGTCTTTACCTGACTCTCGGACTCGGGAGCGGTCGCTTTCGCACTGAAGACCAGATCGATGATGATACTGGTTCTGTGGGGGTCTTTGGCGGGGTTGCCATCAAGGCAGCAGAGCCTGTCCATTTGTTTACTGAATGGACAGGGCAAGAGTTGAATATTGGTGCCTCTATCGCGCCCTTTCGGGATTTTCCTCTGGTCATCACGCCCGCTGCTGCCGATATTACTGGCACTGCTGGCGATGGGGTCAGATTTACCCTGGGCTTTGGCTACAGCTTTTCTTTCTAGACATTATTTTTTACGGGGAAAGGATGGTTACCATGAAAGCTCTCAATCGTGTCTTCAAGCTCTGTCTTTTCCCTGCACTCTTGTTGGGATTGGGGCTAGAACTGGTACTCGTCGCGCCTGTAATAGTTCGCGCACAAACGAGCAGCCAGTCTGACGTCACCGGGCCTCGCCTCAGTGACGTAACCGGATTTAATCCCTCCAATGCGAACCCCGATGCGCTGCCGCTTTGCCAGGAAAGACTGAGTCAATTCAGGAACAGATTTTTCCTTAAAAATAGCTCGGACGTCACCACGCCAATTGGCTCCTTTGTCGCAGGTAATTTTCTCCAAATTTTCAGCAGCGACAAAGGACTTTCCATCATGCATACTGCTGCTCAACCCGGCGATCTCCAGGTTTTACCGATCTTACCGACCAGCATTGAACCTGGGCGGTTTATCTTCGCCAGCATTTCCGGTCAGTCTGAATGTGCTGCGCTTCTCGGTGCCCCTGAGAGAGAAGCATCTGGTTTAGCAGGAGTTTGGATCGATCCGCCTGCCGCCTTTGGCTTTCGTTATGTCACAACCTCAGACTCGCTCTTTACTGAAATTCTTGACTTTCCCACTGGATTTTCAGGGGAGTTCACGGTGTCGGTTGGTGACACTGTTCTGGGATCGTTCGGCCCTGGCGATCGCGTGGATTTCACGGGTTTCCCTGGCGGAGGAGTCTCTGAGTTTACGGTAACCGGAATTAGTCCAGTGGTGGATTCGGAGGATCCGCTGGCATTCCCGCTCAAGGTAGCGTTCAACACGGATGAAGTGAGTTTGTATATGGAGTCGATCGAGGCTCCTGTGACCGCGCAGGTGTCGCAATCAGAACCAGAGCAAAGACGATTCAAAATTACGATTGTTGGTACCGAAGGGCAGCGAGAGTTCGACCTTTATGAAAGTTTGGAGAGTCTAACGGGCAATGCTGCGACGCTGGTCGATCTTCCCTCTGAGATCGATCCAGACTCCCTCGAGTCTCATCCCCTGGGCTCTCTGCTCGGAGTTGAGCAAGAGTTGGAGAGACTGGTTTTAAATGTGCAGGGGTTGTTTCCCAATGACGGTGAGGTTGAGTTGAGGTGGTTGAATCCTACTTTGGGGTCAACGGGACGGTTGCAGGAAACGCTACCGCGCTTACTCGTGGAATTGGAGCGCTTGTCGAAAAAAAGTTCGCCGGAAGAAACGAGGGCGATCGCAAATATGCTGCAGGAGATAGAGGCAGTTACGACTTTTATGGAAGTCTTGAAGCCGGTGCTGAATGAGTTGAGCAATGCGGTTGCCGTTGCCCGATAGTTCAGGTCTGGGTGGGGGATGAGGTGCGATCGCGAATCCACGAGTTAAATACTATGGAAGGAGATTCGACTCCCTTGATGGAACGATGAGATCGCATGCCATCGGATACCCAACCCTATCCAAACTCATATCCTCGCTCGACCCAGTAGTGCCAATCAGCAATTGCCTCCTCAGTATCTTCATCTGCTTCCCACGCCTGGAGCTGCATCAACGGTACATCCAGGGTAGCGTCATCCCAGGCAATCTCGACGAAGATTTCCCGTTCGCATTCCTCTGCGGGGGCCAGACCCACCACCTCCACAGTTCCACCCACTTTCACCGGAGAACTGCGGCGCTTGCTGATGCAGTTGGCCGTGAAGGGGAATTCCATAGTGTCCCCTAAATAGCAGTACCAGCCCATCGCGCGCTCTTCCGGGCCATAGGCATCGACGATGATTTCCATTCTGATGCGCTCTTCGCGTTCTTCATCTCGTTCTGATTTTGCCATTGCATGCTCCATTTGTGCTTGAATGCTTAGCGTTCCTGTAATAGATGGATCGCCCGGTTGACTGTAATTTCAGCCAAGCCTCATCAACAGCCTCAGCATCCTCTTCCCAGCCGCCCAACAATGGATAACTAGCTGCTTCAGCCGCAGCTAGCTTCTGGCGCTTCAGCCACCACCGCTTGAGCTGTACAGTCGCGAGCATTTGATAGCCAACGGATGCAAGCCAGGGTTACGTCGTCCAACGTCAGTTTCATGGGTGTTCTCCCGATCGACAACTGAATCCGGTTTAATTCTACAGTACGACGTGCTAATCCTGCATTTCTGCCTGCTTCGATCGCATGTCCTGTTGTTTTGCTGTTGTTATTGTGCTTCCCAAACTTGTGCTTGCGTGTTTGACCGATGGACAATGCGATCGCACCACTGCCGGGCCAGCGCCGCAATCTTCCGACGACTATCCTCAGTTTCCCATAAATCTGACCCATCCAGCTTCCAGCGGCTGAGCAACCGCTGCAGCTCGACCAGCTCAGTCTCAAAGCTAACATCCCTTTCCAGATCGATATTCGGGACAATCCACTCAATGAAGAACTGACTCTCTCTGACCCAATGCCGCATCACCAACTCATCCGTATCGCTCCCAGCCAGAACTTGAATTCGCCTCAAATTCAAGGCCAGACTATCCAGTTGTGTAGCCCAATTTGCCTTAAGATAATGTGATTTAAGCCTGTCCCAATCTATCGCCATTGAACTTTGCCCAAAAGAGAGTGTACGATCTGGTCAATTTGTTCGCGTATTGCAGGGTTTTGGATTGTCATCGAACGATTATTGGCATCAGGGCGAATATTGATAATCGACTCATATCCTACCGTTTGCTGGAAAGGATACCAATCAGCCCCCCACAGATTCGCCTGCTTGCTTCCTTCTCTCAGGAGAACCTGCTCGTAGTCAGCATGCAGTTCTCCACCTCCCGCTAAAATCCTGCAGTCAATGTCTACCGCAAGTTTATATATAAATTCCCAAAGTTTCCAGCATCTGACGCATCTGTTCAGAGGTCGCTCGACTGCGGATAAAATGAATAATCCAGGCTATAAATACAAACATATTAACACCTTGAAATCTAGACAAATCCCGAATCGAGCAGCCAAAATAGTAACACAGGTATCCCAAAGGTCTTGTCCATGCCCAGCGCCGTAATCTTAACAGCTCTTCCTGTTGAGTATCTGGCTGTCCGCACTCACCTGACCGATCTCCAGGAAGAACTGCATCCCCAGGGAACCGTGTACGAACGGGGAACATTCATCGCCCCGCATCAGACTTGGGAAGCGGGTCTGGCGGCAGTGGGTGCGGGCAATGCCAGCGCGGCCATCGAAGCAGAACGGGCGATCGCTCATTTCCAGCCCGATCTCCTCTTCTTCGTCGGTATTGCTGGTGGCATCAAAGATGTGGCCATCGGTGATGTGGTTGCCGCGACCAAGGTTTACGGCTACGAAGCGGGGAAAGTCAAAGCTGACCAGTTCTTGACCCGCCCATCCCTGGGACAGTCTGCCTATGCCTTGGTGCAACGGGCGAGGGCAGAAGCGAGAAAAGACGACTGGTTGCAACGACTCTCCCGTCGTCCGGCTTCGCTCCCCCGCGTGGTGGTTGCTGCGATCGCAGCAGGGGAAAAGGCAATTGCCTCCAAACAGTCCGAGTTGTTCCAGTTTCTGCGAGACAGTTACAACGATGCCGTCGCGGTTGAGATGGAAAGCTTTGGCTTCCTCAGCGCCGCTTTTGCCTATCCCAACATTAAGGCAATCGTCATTCGCGGCATCTCCGATCTCATTAAGGGCAAAAACGAGAGTTCGCCAGAATCGGTTCAAGAACTGGAAGACGGGCGTCAAGAAAAGGCGTCTCAGTCTGCCAGTGCTTTGGCCTTTGAGCGACTAGCACTAGAGCATTGCTCCATCTGAGACGACGACGGTTGGAGCAATAACAGGAGACGCTGCAGGCGGAGTGGAAAACATATGGACAAGCCAAAAGATCGAGAACAACAGTTCAACCGCGAAGCTGATATTGTGCCTTCTAGCCAATCGATTTTAGCAAAGCTTGGAATCAAGACAGCTGAGTTGAAATTTATCAAGCTACGTTGGCAGCGCACTCATTATAGAGCCATGATAAATTGGCTTACAAAATATACTCCTCATTCTAATGCTTCAAATATAGAGAAAACGAAAGGTTTATTAGAGGTGTTTTACCATCTTTGTGAAGTAGAAGCTTGGGGAAAAGCAAGCGACTTACTTTGTACTAAATTGAATACTCCAGATGCTGAAAAATTACACAATCAACTGAGAACCTGGGGTTATTACCGGGAGCAGATTGAGTTATACAACCAGTTATTAGGAAAACTAGCTCCTAGAATAGAAAGTAGCTGGCTCAATTATTTGGGAATTGCGCACCAGACTTTAGGAAACTATGATAATGGTATTCATCACTGTAGAAAAGCTTTGGTAATTGTTAGGGAAACTAAAAACCGAACACTTGAAGCCTCAATATTAGGAAATTTAGGTTGTGCTTACAAGGATAAAGGGCAGTATCAAATAGCTATTGATTACCATCAACGCTGTTTAAATATTATCCGTGAAATAGGCAACCCAACTTTGGAATGTGATGTGCTTGGAAATTTAGGTATTGCTTATGACAGAATGGGGCAATACCAAAAAGCATTGGTTTACCATCACGAATGTTTAGCAATTGCTGTTGAACAGGGATCTCTACGACGAGCTGGTGGTGCTTTAGCTAATCTCGGTTGGATTTATAGTGTTATAGGACGATATAAAATTGGATTTGATTATAAACAAAAAGGCTTAGTCATTGCCCATAAAACTGGTAATCTTCCATTAGAAGGAAACCTACTTAATGATATAGGAATAGATTATAGTGCTTTGCAACAATATGAAACTGCAATTGATTGCTATCAAAAAGCTTTAGAAATTGCTCAGAAAATTGGTGATAAAGCAGGAGAAGGGAGACGTCTGGGAAATCTAGGCTTCGCTTACTGCCATATAACACAGTATCAAAAAGCAATTGAATATCACCAGAAAAGCTTGATAATAGGCCGCGATATAAGCAATAGGCAAGGTGAAGGAGCGGCGCTTGGGGGGCTAGGTCTTGACTATCATGGTTTAAAACAATATCAAAAAGCGATCGAATTCCATCATGAGCACTTACTTATTGCTCATGAGATTGGAGATAGGCGAGGAGAAAGTGAAGCCTTGAGCAATTTAAGCATTGCTTATCATTGTCTGGAGAAATACGATCTTGCTGCTAAATTCAACTATCAAGCATTATCGATCGCTCATGAAATCGATTACAAAGAAAGACAAGCCTGCATATTACAAAATATAGCTGAGGGTTATCTGCAACAAAAAGAATATGATAAATGTTTGTTTTTCTGGATGAAAAGCATGTTGATTTACCATCAAATTCAGCTACCACAAATAGGAACAGTGAGGAGTAAAATTCTCGATTTTATCAATAAGAGCTTCAATAGAAGAAATTCTAAAGAACTATTCGATCGACAATTGAAGAAGATTTTAAAAGATTTAGGCAAAGAAGCAGAAACACAGGTAGTAGATTTACTCTCAATGAATTCAAAATCATGATAGATCAACTTCCACTTTCTAAGCATGGAACTTGACTGGATTGCAGAATAAGCAATAAATGTAGAAATATGAAGGTCCGATTAAGGATCTGATTAACCATTTGCTTCTCGCTCTTAACTCACCCATGAAATCGATTACAGACAATGTGGACACTACTGTCACAGAAACAGAAGAGGTTCTTCCTTCTCGTGTTGCATCTAACCAACACCTTTGGACTAAAATTGAAGCACAACTGAGCAAACCAAAGGGTAAAGGTCTTCGTATTGTTGCTGCACACCAACGGGCAATCAAGAACTGGTTAACCCAATATCACCCCAAAACCAACGCTTCCAATTTGGAGAAAGTTCATGGTCATCTAGAAGCCTTTCACCACCTGGGTGCAATCGCAGCTTGGGAAATTGCGACCGATCTCCTCTCCATGCCTCTGAATACCCAAACTCGCAATTCTCTACACAGGCAACTGGGCATCTGGGGATACTATCAAACTCAAATCGGCATCTATCGACAATTGCTTGGCAAACTCCAAGAACGACGTGGCTATATCTGGGATTCTATCTGTCTTAGCGAGCTGGGTAAGGCTTACCAAGAAACTGGAGATTTGCAACGAGCACTTCATTATCATCAGCAACATCTTAGCCTTGCCTGTATTGTCCAAGATCCTGATGCTGAAGGGGTTGCACTAGGAAATTTGGGATTAATCTATGACCTCCTGGGTGACTATCCCATAGCAATTGAGTGCCACGAACAAAGCCTAAAAACTGCACAAGCTCATGGAGATCGAACTAGCGAAGGTATGGCTTTGGGGCATCTGGGCAGTATTTACTATTCCTTGGGCGATCTGCCTAAGGCAAGAGAGTTTTACCAACAAGCTTTGGCAATTGCTCGCGAGGTCGGTAATCGTAGCTATGAAGGTGCTACTCTTGGCAACCTGGGTTTGGTATATCAGGTTCTGGGAAAGTTCGATCAGGCAATCGAATGCCATCAACAAGACCTGGCTATTGCTAGAGAACTCGGTGCATATGCAGGAGCAGGAGAAGCTCTTGGTAATTTAGGGCTGGCTTATCAATACCTGGGGCGTTACCCTGAAGCCATAACGTGCCTGGAACAATACCGTGCAGTCATGCAGGAGATTGGCAATCGCGGGGGAGAGGCCAGATCGCTGGGAAATCTTGGAAATATTTATCGCGCTTTAGGGAAAATTAATCAAGCCTTTGAGTGTCATCAACGAGGCTTAAAACTGGCTGAAGCGACAGGAGATCGTATCCTGATTTTGGAAACGCTGAACAGTCTAGGCAATAATGCTTTTTTTGTAGGAGAAATACACCAGGCGTCAGAGTTTTATCAACAAGCATTGAAGCTAGCACAAGAGATACGCAATCGGCGAAAGATTGGCATCATTTTGGGAAATTTAGGAGATGTTTGTCAGGTGCAAGCAGAACATCATGCAGCGATTAACTGTTATGAACAGGCTCTGACAATAGCCCAGAATATGGACGATCGGGGAACTGAAGCTTCTGTTCTGAATAGACTTGGCGATACCCACGAATCATTGGGAAACTATCAACAAGCCTTGCACTATATTGAGCAAAGTCTGAGGATTGCTCAAGAAATTGGCGACCCGGAACAGGAAAGTACGGTCCTCAACACAATGGGACATCTTTATTACTGTTTGGCTGATTACCAAAAAGGAATCGATGCCCATCAAAAAGCAATAGTGATTGCTCAGAAAATCCAAGTTCCCACCCTGATCGGCGCTGCAGCTGGGGGGCTTGGCAATATCTATCAGGCTTTAGAAGAATATTCTCAAGCCATTCACTATCATCAACAAGATTTGGCCCTGGCAGAAAAATTAAGGGACAAAGCCGGGCAAGGGAAAGCTTCTGGCAATCTAGGGTTAGTTTATAGTGCAATTGGAGAACACGAGCAAGCACTTACCTGTTATCAAAAAGATTTCAATCTTGCAAAAGAAATTGGCGATCGAGGGGGGCAAGGTAGAGCGCTCTGTAATTTGGGTATTGCCTATCAGCACCTTGGAGATTACGAGCAGGCGATGACCTGTTATCAGCAAGCTCTTACAATTTCCCAGGCAATAGAGGATGTGCAACGTCAGGCAAGAATTCTTAAGAATATGGGCGGTTTGCACAGATTGCAAGGGAACATTGCAGAAGGAATTGAATGTCAAAAACAAGCACTGGAAATCTCACACCAGATTGGAGATGTGTTTGGTGAAGGCATTGCTCTATATAACTTAGGGATTGCCTACAATAACATCAATCAACTTCAACAAGCTGCCAAGTTCTATCAAGAATCCCTGAAAGTTTTTGAAAAGATAGGCCATGCTGAATGGCAGAAAAGGTTGTCAGAAAAGATACAATCAATCTGTCCCCAGCCAAAACAGTAGTCAAAATAAAATTAATATATTCTTTCTAGAAAGAAGGGAGGATAAAAGTTTGAATAGCAGCAGCTATCCAGAAAATGATTATCAAGCTAGTCTGATAGCTTCAAGTCATAAATTGTTAAGCAGAATTGAACTTCAATTAGCCAAAATGGGTGAGGGAAATCTCACCATATGGAAGAGGTCTCATTGTAGAGCAGCAAAAAATTGGTTGATAAAATATAAATCAAGAGAAGACTCTCCTAAGTTAGAGAAAGTGAAAGGATATCTTGAAACGTTTTATCATCTTTGCGAAATAGGTGCATGGATAGCAGCTTTTGAAGTAATGTTTGGAGATCCAGGTTTTACTACAGATGAAGGTTTAACTGGACAGCTATTTGTATGGGGCTTGTACAAGGAACAACTTTCTCTTTACGAGAAATTTATGGCGAAAATTCGTATCTATTTAGATATATTTTTTTTAAGTTCCGAAGATATAAGAGACAAGATACTTAGCCAGACAAAAACAAGTATAGAGAACAAACTACAGGGAGCTGGTGTGTTTGGACTTTTGTTAAATGGACTGGGAAATAGCTATTTCCGTGTTGGAGAGTTTCAAAAAGCCTTGAAATGTTATCAAGAGCATTTGATTGTTGCAAGGACTGCTAGAAACAAAAAAGAGGAGGGAGTTGCTTTAGGAAATATAGGTGCTGTATTTGATGCGCTTGGAAATTATAATCAGGCAATTAAGTATCAAAATATGCGTTTAGGAATTGCCGGTGAATTACAAGACTTCAAGGCTCAAGGTGAAGCATTAGTCAATATAGGGAACAGCAATCTTGTCTTGGGTAATTATCTGGAAGCTATTGATTGCTATGAATTAAATCTTAGGGTTGCAGAAGCTGCAAATAATCTTGAAGATATAGCAGCATCGCTGCAAGGTTTGGGCAATGCTTATTGTTATCTTGGCGAGTATAGTCAAGCATTGAATTTTTATGGAAGGTTCTTGAAAATAGCCCAAAAGCTGGGAGATCAATATGGAGAAGGTACGATTTTAAATAATATAGGAAATGTTTATCATATGTTTAACAATACAGATAAAGCAACTGAAGCTTATTTAGAGCATTTGAAGATTGCAAAAAGTATCAGCGATCGCTCAGGGGAAGCTATAGCTTTACGTAGTCTTGGCGATCTTTACTGCGAAGCTGAAAACTATTCAAAGGCTCTTGAATATCACCTGAAAAGTCTGGAAATTTTCAAATCTCTTGGGACTCGTCGCCATTGGGGAACAACGTTAAGTAGTCTTGGCTCTGTTTATTCTGGGTTGGGTGAAAATTTCAAGGCTTATGAATATTTTTCTCAACATCTGTCTATTGCCCAAGAGATCGGAGATCGTCGTGGCGAAGGAGTCGCTTTAGCAAATATTGCGCAAAGTCTTGAGCATCTCGGTCAATATCGTGAAGCTGTAGAAAAGCTCCAGGCAGCGATAGATATTTTTCAGGCAATTAAATCTCGTGCCGATGAAGCCGGAACTCTATACAGTATCTCAGAGTTGTATTTGAAGACGTCTCAACTTGATTTAGCTGTAGAATCCTGCGATCGCGCCCTAGAAATTGCCACGGAATTAGGGATTCCCTTAGCCCAAGAGTGTAAAGCACTCAAAGAAAAGCTACTAAATCAACAGTCAGAGAGGGAAGAATGACGAATGGGAACTATCACATTACCCTTGCCAGAAGTTTTAACGATACTAAATATTAATACAGAACAATTATCACTGATTCAATCCCATTTTCAGCGTACGCATTGCCGAGCAGCTTTAAATTGGCTCGCAAAATATGATCCTCAAAAAAAAGAGTCCAATTTAGAGAAAGTACATGGCTATCTAGAGGCATTTCATCATCTTTGTGAAGCAGAAGATTGGCAAAGAGCCAGTAAAATTCTGACGCTTCAATGTAATACTCATACCCATGAAGAATTACATGCCCAGTTGGGTACTTGGAGTTATTATCATAAAAACATCGATCTATATAGTAGACTCATAAAAAAATTAGACGATCCTTGGAATATTATTTGCTGGAGTGGTTTAGGTCGTGCATATACTGCATTAGGTCATTATCAGAAAGCAATTGCTTTCCACAAGCGAAGTTTAGCTACTGCTCAAAAAATTGGTGACTCCTATGGAGAAGGAATAGCACTCGGAAATTTGGGGATTGTTTACGATTTATTGGGGCAGTATCCAAAGTCAATTCAATATCATTTGAAATGTTTAGATATTGCCTGTGAGCTGGGTGATTCTAGTATAGGTAGTAGGGCATTAGGAAATTTAGGGGTTATTCATAATTCTCTAGGGAAATACAATCAGGCGATTGAGTATTATGAGCAATGTTTGGTGATTTTTCAGAAAATTGGCGATCGGAGTGGAGAAGGAAAAATTCTAGGAAATTTGGCTACCTCCTATAGCGCCTTAGGGAACTATAATCAGGCAATTGATCGTTACCATAAACACTTAGAAATTGCGCGAGATATTGGCGACCGGAAAAGAGAAGGAAGTATTCTTGGGAACTTGGGAACGGCCTATAGTTGTTTAGGAGAATATAATCAATCAATTGATAATTACCGCAAACACTTAACGATTGCAAGAGAGATTGGCGATCGGAGAGGAGAAGGAATCGCACTCGGTAACCTGGGATGTGCTTATCGCTCTGTGGGAAAGCATCAAAAAGCAATTCAATGCCACCAAAAGTGTTTATCTATTGCTCAGTCAATCGGTAATCTTATTGGAGAAGGAAACGCGTCAGGGAATTTGGGTAATTCTTACTACTCTTTAGGGCATTATCAGCAGTCAATTGGATATTATTGTAAACAGCTAGCAATTGCTCAAGCCACTGCAGATCGTCGTTTAGAAGGTTTAGCATTTGGCAGTTTAGGAAATGCTTATTATTCTTTAAAAAATTATCCAAAAGCAATAGATTACTATCAGCAACATCTGACGATTGCTCGAGAGATTGGCGATCGCAATGGGGAGGGAGCAGCGTTAGGAAATATTGGAGTAGTCTATGACTCTATTGGCCAGTATCAACAGGCAGTTGACTATTATCAACAATATCTAACGATTGCTCAGGTTATTGGTAATCGGCAAGGGGAAGCGATTGCTCTGTGTAACTTGGGAGAATCTAAAGTGAAGCTCGATCGATATGCGATAGCATTAGAGGATTTTCAACTATCCTTAGCAATATCTTCAGAGATTGGAGATAGTGAGGGCATGGCGGAGGTTTTGAATAATTTAGCGAAGCTTCATTATCAATTATCTCAGTTCGATCTGGCTGATAAATTTTGCGATCGCGCCCTCAATATTGCTACAGAATTAGGTATTCCATTAGCCCAAGACTGCAGAGAACTCAAAGAAAGGTTGCTCTCTGAACAAACATCCAATTCCGTTGATTTGTCTTAATGAAGGACAGTGGGTGCTTTTGTCCTATCAATTGTCCTATCAAGATGATAAAGCAGCCATATGGTTCGTAAACTAGCTGCAGCGTTAGTGTGTAAACCCTTAGTTTGAGAGTCGTCAAATTTGGGAATCGTCAATTTAGAGAATCGTTAAATACGTCTGGCTTGGGCCGATCGGCAGCAACACTAATCGCTAAATACGTCTGGCTTGGGCCGATCGGCAGCAACACTAATCGCTGATTTTGCAGATCCAGTTCTACCCCCAGGGCTTCCAGGGGAATGACACCCAGCAGCGGGTCTCGTCCGCTGGGCAGTTCCAAATATTCGAAGGTGCCTTCGCGACCCAGCAGCGAGATTTTCGCATCTTGAAAAATTCGCACGGTACCGATGCCGTTCGCCGTCGCGGCTTCTGCTTCTCTGAGCAGATCGAGGCCCAACTATTCGATGGTTGGGGCAGGCAAACATAAGGGGGTTGCACCTGTATCGATCAAAACGTTATTCAGCGTCACAGACCGAATAGCTGTTGTCGGAATAATGCCCTGCCTGGCTTTGGCTGGATCGATGCGATTGGTGATGGTTAGAGTCGCGATAATTTTGCCCACTGGGTTTTCTGCTCCAGCTCTCATGGTTTTGCTCCGGGGCATACTATTTTAGATTTTAGATTGCCGATTTTGGCTTGAAGAAAGGCTGACTGGGCAAGCGTCCCATTTGGGCAGTCATTCTGCTCATTTCATACAGTTGCATCTCCAAGGCGAATTGGTATCACCATACCCTAATGATATTCCCATTCACGGTTTGTAAGGTTATTGTGAAAGCCCCGCAGCACAGGGCTTTCACAATGACCTATTTTCTAGCACTAGCATTAAGAAACAAGAGTTAGCGCCCTCGAAGGGGGCGCTAATCTTCCAAGTCGTGTCCCGTTTCCTGTTCCCATTCCCTATTCCCCCTTCTATCTGAAACAAAAGGATACAAACGGCGCTGGTCTGACTTGATAGGATTGAAGCAGGAGTAACCTTCGCAGGGTGAATCGCGCAAGATAGGGAGGCGGTTATGCAGTTGGTCACGGGTTGGCTGGAAGGCGAGCAGCGCCACGGCAGACATGAGGAGGCGCGGGATCTGGTATTGCGGCAGTTGGAGCATCGCTTGGGGCGGCTGGAGCGCCCGCTCAAGCGTCGGGTGCGGCAGTTGTCGCTGGTGCAGATTGAGGCGTTGGGTGAGGCGTTGCTGGATTTTGCGGAGCGCTCGGATCTGGATACCTGGCTGGAGCAACGGCGTTGAGCAATCGAGCAGTAGTGAGGATGAAGGCGCGGATTGCGATCGCAACAATCCTGTTAGCAATCGGCAGTCTAGTATTAGGCAGCTGTGGCGGGAAAGATCCGCGCACCATACTGCTGGAAACCAAAGAATGTCTGCAATGCGATCTGAGCCAGGCTGACCTGAAGGATGCCGATCTGCAAGATGCCTTTCTGAAAGAAGCCAATCTGAGCAATGCGGATTTGAGCGGGGCCGATCTGGCAGGGGCAATGCTGGATAAAGCCGATCTGAGCGGGGCTAACCTCAGCGGCCTGGATCTGAGCATTGCCAATCTACCCGACGCGAACCTGAGCGGAGCCAACTTGAGTCGGGCCAACTTGAATCGAGCCTTCCTGGAAAATGCCGATTTGAGCGAGGCTAACCTGACCAATGCGGATCTCTCAGATGCGAACCTGAGCGGGGCGAATCTGACAAATGCTGTCCTGGAAGGGGCCAAACTTGACGGAGCGGTGATGCCAGAGGGTTGGGCTGGGCGCTAGTTTCCGATCGCCTTAAAATGAAGAACCGGGTTGCGCCAGAAATGCCACTTCTTCAGGGCTGGAGAGGCGTCCCAGAATGGCATTTCGATGGGGAAAACGACCGAAGCGGGCAATGATGTCGCGGTGTTGAATGGCGTAGTCAAGCACCCTCTGGCTGTGAGGGTCGTTGCCCAGCTGTCGAAAAAGTTCAACGCATTGGTTCTGGTGCATCAGGTCTTCGCTATGTTCCAGGGGCAGGTAGATGAACCAGCGTTGGACCGGTTGGAGCTGGGCAGGAAAGTGGGCTGCGATCGCGCCCTGGGCGACTGCCAACGCCTGAGCATCGGTGGCAAAGGCGCGCGCCCGATCGCGAAACAGGTTGCGGGGAAATTGATCCAACAATAGAATTAACGCCAGACAGCTTTCAGGTTCGTTGGTCCAAAAGTCTAGCTGATGGGCAGTGGCTTGCTCGTAAGCATCCAGGAAGCGAGTGCGAATCTCAGTATCAAAGTCGCGATCTTTGACAAACCAGACTTGGCGGGGTTCTCCATAGCGGCTGCGATCGCAACGCGACTCGCCAAACCAAAAATCCAAAATGGCATCAACCCACGACATCTCCATCCCTATTCTTATACCTACAACGCATCCACAATCTCCAGCAACTGATCAACGCTGGCATTCGGCTCCAGGAAAGAAAACAAGTGCTTGAAACAGAGCTTGCCGCGCCGATCCAGAATAAATTGAGCGGAGAGCGGTGCTCCCAATGCCTGTCCCACCTGATAGGCCCGAAAAACGCGGCAGCTGGGATCCACCAACAACGGCATTGCTAGCCCAAAATTCTCAACTACTTTGCGGCTTTGGCGTTCGTCAGTACTCGCAATCATCAACAGCGCTGCACCACGACTGACAAACTCCTCGTAATGGTCGTTCAGCGCTTTAATATGAGGCGAACACAGCGGACAGGTCAGATTTTCGGTGAAGATGCGAGTGAATTCTAGAACGACCGGACATTTCCCCTGGTAAGTCGAGAGCTTGACTTGACGGTCATTGGTAACATCCAACAGCTTAAAGGGGGGAACTACCGCTCCCATTGTCATATCATTGGTCGCAGGCATGGGGAAAAAGTTGCGAGCAAAGCGCTGATTAACCAGTCCGTTTAAATTCAGGGAATTCCAGGCAGAGAGGGCGTTTTTTTGACTGACCATATTGATTGAATTCCTGATACTAAAACAATGATAGGCAATATATGACTTGAATACAGCAACGACCAGGTTGGCCAAATGCAGATTTTCTGGGCGATCCTGCAAATGAAATGTCTATAACGCGATTGCGTGCTGAATGCGATTGGAAAATGCGATCAGAATAGGCATCGATCGACTATCAATATCATACTCAAGTCCCCGCTTGTGTGTTGGCAGGCGCGATCGCATTCCCTTCACCCCTCCCCCTTCACCAAAAACATCAGAACCCCAACACCTCTATAGTAACCATCGCAGAGGTGTGGGGCCTGCTTAAAAATGCTCAACTGTAGATGCGACGAGCCTAAAGGATCGTTTAAACTTCGTATAAATTTCATCCAGGCTGAAACGGGTCGTTTTTCTCAAAGTAAAACGCCGAAGTTCATAGCAATCAGCATGCTTCAGACCGCAGCAAAGTATTCTTTTGACTTTACCGGATCGGGATTCATGGTTTTCTCACCCGGTTTCCACCCTGCAGGACAGACCTCATCTGGATGAGATTGAACATATTGAATTGCCTGGAGTGTCCTCAAAGTTTCATCAACATTGCGACCAAAGGAGAGATTATTGACTGTGGCGTACTGGATAATGCCTTCCTTGTCAATAATGAACAATCCGCGCAGTGCAATGCCTGCATCCGGTTCAAGGACATTATAGGCTGCGCTGATTTCTTTCTTAATATCAGAAACCAATGGATAGTTGAGATCGCCGACACCTCCCTCCTTGCGATCGGTTTGAATCCAGGCCAGGTGAGAAAATTCACTATCAACGGACGTACCCAGAATTTCAGTCCCAAGTGTTTTGAATTCTTCGTAACGATCGCTAAAGGCTGTAATCTCAGTTGGACAAACGAAGGTAAAGTCAAGTGGGTAAAAGAACAAAACGACATACTTGCCGCGATAATCAGACAATTTAATCGTCTTAAATTCTTGATCGACTACAGCAGTTGCAGTAAAGTCAGGGGCTGGCTGGCCAACGCGAAGGCATCCTTCGGTCATTAATCTACTCTCCTTGAACGATCGGCATTTACAAGTTGACAAATAAAAGGCAGCTTAATGCAAGCCCTACCAATAGATAAAAGCCTCTATTTTACGAACTGTTACGAATATATCATGGTCATAACGGCTTTGAGTATGGGTTTTGCAAGGTAGAAGTCAGAAGGCAGAGGGCAGAAGCGCGTTGATTGCTCATTGTTCATTGGCAGATTGGGGAAAAGATCGAGAGGAAGACCTGAATGATGCATCCTGTATTTTCTTTTTTCCCTTGCTTGTACTCTGCTCCTATGTGTTTGGCAATTCCCAACACAACTATGTTCACCTTATTTGAACGATTGAATCATGGGTCCAAAACGATTGCATCTTCTTGAAACAAGTGGGTCGTTTCCTTTGTCAGGTTTTACGCGCATGAGGGTAATTTGAACTTTCAGCAATTCAGGCATAAGAATTTACAGGGCCAATTCTCGCGTAGGGACACGGCATTGCCGTGCCCTACAGATTTGTTGTTTGTGAAGGTATTGAATTCGCGATCCTCACTCTTCTTCGTAGGTAGAAGCCACATACAATTCTTTTAACTGTTTTTCGTCTACGTCAGAGGGGGCGCTGGTCAGCAAACAACGGGCTTGTTGAGTTTTAGGGAAGGCAATCACATCTCGAATTGAGTCCTCACCAGCAAGCAGCATCACCAGCCGATCTAAACCATAGGCAATGCCACCGTGGGGAGGAGTGCCGTACTCAAACGCCTCTAACAAGAAGCCGAACTTATTTCGGGCTTCTTCTGACGACAAGCCAATCGCTTCAAACACTTTCTCCTGAATCTCGCGCTGATAGATCCGCAGACTGCCCCCGCCCAATTCCACCCCGTTGTAGATCAGGTCGTAAGCTTGGGCGCGGGCTGTTTTGAGATCGTCAAGGTCATCGACATGGGGCGCGGTAAACGGATGGTGCAGTGCTTCCAGACGCTTTTCATCGGCATTCCATTCGAAAAGGGGAAATTCGGTAATCCAGACCAGGTCGATCCGATTGGCATCGACCAGATCGAGTTCCTGGCCAATGATTTGACGCAGGCGGTCGAGGGTTTTATTGACGACGGTAGTGGAGCCAGCGCCGAAGAGCAACAGGTGACCGGGTTGAGCACCCGTGCGGGCGAGCAGTTCTTCCTTCTGGTCGGCACTGAGGTTGTCTTTAATCGCGCCGATGGTGTCAATTTCGCCGTTGGCTCGGACGCGCAGATAGGCCAGGCCCTTTGCTCCTGCTTCAGTGGCAGCTCTGAACAGATCGCCGCCGGGTTTGATGCGGACGTTGGAGATGGTGTCGTTGCCGTTGGGGATGGGAAGTACTTTGACGATGCCTCCGGCTGCGATCGCACCCGAAAACACCTTAAACCCAGAATCCTTCAGCAAATCGGAAACGTCCACCAATTCCAGACCAAAGCGAGTATCGGGTTTATCTGTGCCGTAGCGTGCCATCGCCTCCGCATAAGTCAACTGGGGAAAGGGGCGAGGCATCTCGATCCCTTTCACCGTTTTGAGGATGTGACACACCAGCGCTTCATTCAGCTGCAAGATTTCCGCTTCAGACATAAAACTCATTTCCATGTCTAGCTGAGTGAATTCCGGTTGGCGGTCAGCCCGCAAATCTTCGTCCCGGAAGCAACGCGCAATCTGGTAGTAGCGGTCGAAGCCAGACACCATAAACAGTTGCTTGAACAACTGCGGCGATTGGGGTAGGGCAAACCATTCCCCCGGATTGACGCGGGAGGGCAGGATGTAGTCTCGCGCTCCCTCTGGTGTCGCACGGGTGAGTACGGGGGTTTCCAGTTCCATGAACCCTTCCCGATCTTCCAGGTAGCGCCGGATGGCCTGAACAATCTGATGGCGCAGGCGCAGGTTCTGGCTCATGCGCTCCCGTCGCAGGTCTAGATAGCGATATTTCAACCGCAGCTCTTCCTTGACCGACTCTGGTTCTGCGGTTGACACCTGGAAGGGGAGTTGCTTGCCCACCGCATTGAGCAATTCGATCTGGTCGGCGTACACTTCCACTTTGCCCGTCGGCAAGCGAGGATTGAGCGACTCTTCGGGACGTTCGAATACTCGTCCCGTGACGCGGACGACATATTCATTGCGCAAGGCATCGGCCTGTGGATAGGACTCTGGCGTGCGCTCTGGATCGCTGACAATTTGAACCAACCCAGTGCGATCGCGCAAATCCAGAAAAATCACGCCCCCGTGGTCGCGGCGGCGATCCACCCAGCCACAAAGGCTGACAGTCTCTCCAACATGTTCAATTCGAGGTTGGCCGCAATAATGGGTTCGCATCATGGTTTTCGGTTCATTGTTCATTATTTATTGTTCATTGCTCATTGTTCATTGCTCATGGGTAACAAAGAATCAACCATGAACCATCAACTATAAACAATCAAGGTTTATTGCTCATGGTTCATTGCTCATAGGTAACAAACAATGAACAACGAACCATGAACCATGAACCATCAACAATAGAAGAAAACTTTTCCATTATCCAGGATCGTGGATCAGAATCCACAACTGGAGCTGCTTTTTTGTGGAAGTCAGCATCTTGCCTATCAACCCTAATTGATGGGTAAAGGGCTAGTCAATAGCTCCAATGGTTTCAGAGCAATGAACTGATTTGTCAGCAAGACCTGAGCTGCTTCCAAATGGGCCATAGCCTCAACGATCGCTCGAAAGCGCATCCGCTTCAAAGGATTGGCATCCTGATAAACAGCCAAAATCCCAGGATGATTAGGATCTGCTGCGTGAAGCGCCTGAAAATCGCGGCAGTTCAGCGTTAACAAAACACGGTTTGTGGATTTGGCATAGTCCAAGATTGTTCTATCGGGTTGACCCATTAGCCCTGCATCGTTCGCTGTTGTTACCTCATGTCCGGCATCTCGCAACAATTTGACTAACAGCTTATCCTGGGCATCTTCGTCAATGAGTAACCTGATGCTCAAGACAAACTCCTCGCGATTCCAGATAATGCCGCTCTGCTTCTGCTTCTTGCTGCAATAGTGTTTGATGGGTCTCGCAATATTCCATCGCTTCTAGAACAGCTGCTAATGGCAGTTCCTTGCTATCGGCAACTTCTTCTGGTGTCATGTTGTTTGCAACTGCATCAGCCCAAACCGTCAAAGCAGTCAGTTTTCTGCCTTTGATATAGAGTTGCTGCCGCCAGGATTGGGGACGTTGCTCTAGATATTGCCATTGGGTTTTCGCTACATTGCAAGTCATACTCAATCTTTTCTTCAAAGTATCAAGACCAGTCTAACAATCCGCTCATCTCTCAATCAGACGCAAAGCCTGTACCAACCTCTCAGCCATTGCCTCTTCATCTAGATAGAGCCGTATTTTCATGCCGGAATTTTTCGTCTTTGTAGATATTCCTGCTCGATGCGATTGGCTTCTACTTCATCAGCCTCAATTTCTGCATCAATTGCTGCACGATTGTCATGATAATGGGCCAGCGCTGCATAAACTTGAGCCAGAGTCAAATGTTCGTACTGTCTGGAAGATTTCTTCTGGGCTATGTCCGAGCTTGTACCAAATCGCAATACGGTGAACCGTAATTCCAGTATTGACAATACGCGGTCTGCCATGCCGAATTTCTGGGGAACTCACAATTAAGTCGCCAATATTGTTATTCATCATCTTTCTGGGAAAACCATCGTTGTCTCCATTATCCAACTTTGAATGACTTCATTCGCCAGAAATGTCATGACTCCCGGTTCGCGCATTTTTCTGGGCAACTGGGATATTCAATCCAATCTGCTGGCGATGTTTTTTACAGGGTTTGGGAACCTCGCATCACCCCGATGGCAGCAGGGCACCCACAAGGGGTGCCCCTACGAAAATTCCTGTTCCTGCGGGCGCGATTGGGGGTGACCTGTAGGGGTCGGTCTTGTGCCGACCCTGGGTCTATCGGGTCAGCTCGAATGGATTTAGCCACAAGTCCATCTTCCTGCCAACGGGTGAAACCTCTAGCTAGCGTGAAGCTTTCGGCAAACCAGTCCTTGTTTGTAGCTTCGCATTATGCAAATGAAAAATATTTTTCTCTTTCAAAAATAAGCGAACCGACTGTCACGAGTTATGCCTTGATTCCTAGTTTTTTCAATACAGGCTGGGTTGAAACGATGTGCTTCTCAAGACCGAGCTGTTTGGGGCTGATGCCCAAGGCCAGAGCCACCAGTTGCGGCAAATGCAGCACTGGCAGACCTAACTTCTCGCCGATAACCTTTTCCACTTCCGGTTGACGGGAATCTAAATTGAGATGGCATAGCGGACAGGGCGTGACCAGACAATCCGCCCCTGCCGCGATCGCATCCTGCAGATGGGTTCCTGCCATGGTGAAGGATTGGGTCGTGGCATAACTAGCCAGGGGCCAGCCGCAGCACTGGGTTCTGCCCTGGTAATAAATTGGCGTTGCCCCCACTGCCCGGAACACATTTTCCATCGATTCGGGGTGGTGAGGATCGTCATAAATCAGGTGGGATTGGGCCCGCAAAAGATAACACCCATAAAACGCGGCACACCGCAGCCCAGATAGTTTGCGAGCCACCCGTTGCTGCAGAGCCTCCAGACCATAATCCGCGACCAGCACCCAAAGCAAATGCTTAACCTCTGTACTGCCCTGGTAGGGAGAACAGCTTTCCTTTCGCAATAAGCCGTTGATTTGCTCCAGATAGGCGGGTTTGTTTTTCTGCGCTGCCTTCAAACGTTCATCAACATGCCCGATCACCCCCTGACAGGTGCTGCAGTGGGTCAGAAGCGGTAACTGGAGTTCCTCAGCCAGGGCAATGTTGCGGGCATTGACTGTATCTTCAAGCAATTGGGACTCTTCCTTGAAGGTGCCAGAGCCACAGCAAGCCGCTTTTTTCAATTCAACCAGTTCGATGCTCAGGGCCTGGGCGAGCGCTTTAGTGGAGAAATCGAGTTCCCGGCAGGCTCCCTGGGCAACACAGCCAGGAAAATAAGCATATTTCAGAGTGGAGGACGGCATTGCTTCAGTACCTGGACAAAATTCCAGTATAGACGGTTGGAATGTCAGACAAACTTTTTCCAGGTGACCCATATCGACCTGTCTGATTGTTAGCGTCTGCGATCGCGCTTTCAGATAAGATGGGGTAATGCCTGCTGTCCTTTCATCCAAGCAAAGGACAATCGGAAATTATCCCTTTGCGAAGGAGCGTGCATCGATCGCGAGTTATCTTGGCATCGGGCATACTAAACAAACAAAACTAAGGCACATTTGATGAAAGCCGCTACATCTTGTTGAGGAATAGTTTATGAGCACTTTGGCGAAAGTTCAGGACATTGTCGCAGACCAGTTAGGCGTTGATACTGCAGAAGTGAAGCCAGAATCGAATTTCACAGACGATTTAGGAGCCGATTCTCTCGATACAGTGGAACTGGTCATGGCGCTGGAAGAAGCATTTGAGATCGAAATTCCAGACGAGGCCGCCGAAAAAATTGAAACCGTTCAGGATGCCATAAATTATATCGAGGAGAAAGTGAGTTAAGCCTAGCCCTCCTCAATCTCCCCTTATGTTCTGCGTTCTGGGTGTTATCACCCTTGTGAAATTGAGATCATGACAGATTCTGTTCGAGATCGCGCTAACCCATCCAGTGCCGATGGGTCAACCCTAGAAGAACCCCGCAAGCGCGTTGTTATCACTGGGTTGGGGGCCATTACTCCGATTGGCAATACTCTAGCCGAGTATTGGGACGGGCTCATCAGCGGGCGCAACGGCATTGAGCCGATAACCTTATTTGATGCGTCGAAACATGATTGCCGCATTGCGGGGGAAGTCAAGGGTTACAACCCCCACGATTATATGGATCGCAAAGATGCCAAACGCATGGCTCGCTTTTCTCAATTTGGGGTTTCTGCGAGCAAACAGGCCGTTGCGGATGCCCAACTCGCGATTAACGACCTGAACGCAGAGCAAATTGGCGTGATGATTGGCACTGGCATTGGCGGACTCAGAGTCCTGGAAGACCAGCAAGAAATTCTCCTGAAGCGAGGTCCAGACCGCATTAGCCCGTTCATGATTCCGATGATGATCGGCAATATGGCAGCGGGTCTGACGGCCATTCATACCGGTGCAAAGGGCGCAAATTCTTGTACGGTGACTGCCTGTGCTGCGGGTTCCAATGCTATTGGTGATGCTTTCCGCTTTATTCAGCGAGGCTATGCCCAAGCCATGATTTGCGGCGGCGCTGAATCTGCCGTTACCCCCCTGGGGATGGCAGGATTTGCTGCCATGAAAGCCCTCTCAACGCGTAATGATGACCCCAGTCACGCCAGCCGTCCTTTCGATTGCGATCGCGACGGGTTCGTGATGGGAGAAGGATCTGGCATTTTGCTCCTAGAATCCCTGGAACATGCCCTGAGTCGTGGTGCCCGGATTTATGCCGAAATTGTTGGCTATGGCATGACCTGCGATGCCTATCACATGACAGCCCCAGTGCCAGAAGGCGAAGGGGCTGCACGCGCCATGCAGTTAGCTCTCAAAGATGCAGAACTAACCCCCGATGGCGTGAACTACATTAACGCCCACGGCACCAGCACCCCTGCCAATGACTCGACAGAAACAGCTGCGATTAAAAAGGCATTGGGGGAAAGCGCTTACACCGTTGCCATCAGCTCAACCAAATCAATGACTGGCCATCTTTTGGGCGGCTCGGGTGGTATCGAAGCCGTCGCAGCAGTAATGGCAATTGTCAACAACCGCGTTCCACCCACGATCAACCTATTCAAACCCGATCCCAAGTGCGACCTGGACTACATCCCCAACCAGAGTCGAGCGTTAGAGGTTGATGTGGCACTCTCAAACTCCTTTGGATTTGGCGGCCACAATGTTACCTTGGCGTTTAAAAAATATGTTTGACCGCTGAACTACTCCAGTTGCTTGCCCATGGATCCGGCTAATGGGATCATGGGTTTATTGTTTTGGGACTAGCCAGAGTACCCAGGTTCCTGCTCGCCCAATAAGAGTGCTAAACCGTCGTTAATTCAATAGAGATTATGGCCGTTGTAACCCAATCCCTCGAAGAACTCTGTATCAATTCCATCCGTTTTCTGGCAATTGACGCAGTCCAGAAGGCAAATTCTGGCCACCCAGGGTTGCCAATGGGCGCAGCACCCATGGCTTTCGTACTCTGGGATCGCTTTATGCGCCATAACCCCAAAAATCCCAGCTGGTTCAATCGCGATCGATTTATTTTGTCTGCAGGTCATGGTTGCATGTTGCAGTATGCCCTGCTTCATTTAACGGGCTATGACAGTGTCACCCTTGAAGACATCAAGCAATTTCGTCAATGGGGGTCAAAAACACCCGGACACCCAGAAAACTTCGAAACTGAAGGGGTAGAAGTCACCACTGGGCCGCTCGGTCAGGGAATTGCCAATGCCGTGGGGCTAGCCATCGCCGAAGCCCACCTGGCAGCCCGATTCAACAAACCCGATTGCCAGCTCGTTGACCATTATACCTATGTCATCCTGGGCGATGGCTGCAATATGGAAGGAGTATCGGGGGAAGCCTGCTCCCTAGCAGGGCATTTAGGGTTAGGTAAACTGATTGCTCTCTACGATGACAATCACATTTCCATCGATGGCTCCACCGACATTGCCTTTACAGAAGATGTGAGCAAACGGTTTGAGTCTTACGGCTGGCATGTCCTCCACGTTACTGACGGGAACGCCGACCTTGATAGTATTGCCAAAGCCATTGAAGCAGCCAAGGCAGTTACCGACAAGCCTTCTATGATTAAAGTCACAACCACCATTGGCTATGGCTCTCCCAACAAAGCCAACACCGCAGGCGTCCATGGTGCAGCTCTCGGGGGCGATGAAGTGAAGGCGACACGGGAAAATTTGGGTTGGGAATACGAACCGTTTGACCTGCCTGCCGATGCCCTGGAACGTTTTCGTCAGGCTGTAGAGCGGGGAGCCAGTAATGAAGCGGAATGGAACCAAACTCTGGCTCAGTATCGGACACAATATGCGAAGGATGCGGCTGAGTTCGAGCGCATGCTGGCTGGGCAGTTGCCCGATGGCTGGGAAAAAGCGCTACCCACCTATACGCCTGCGGATAAAGGGTTGGCAACCCGGAAAAATTCTGAAGCGACCCTGAACGCTTTAGCGCCAGTTTTGCCTGAAATGATTGGCGGATCTGCCGATTTGACCCATTCCAACCTGACGTTCTTAAAGGTTTCTGGCAGTTTCCAGAAGGGAGAATACGAAAATCGCAACTTGCGCTTTGGGGTGCGCGAACACGGCATGGGTGCCATTTGCAATGGTATTGCCTTGCATAACTCTGGCTTGATTCCCTACGGGGCGACCTTTCTGGTCTTTACGGATTACATGCGCGGAGCCATTCGGTTATCTGCCCTCTCGCAGGCTGGAGTGATCTGGGTGATGACCCACGACTCGATTGGCTTGGGAGAAGATGGCCCAACACATCAGCCGATCGAGCATATTGTTTCCCTGCGAGCCATTCCCAACCTGCTCGTCTTTCGCCCTGCCGATGGCAATGAAACGTCTGGTGCCTATAAGGTGGCCGTTGAGAATCGCCACCGACCGACGTTGATTGCCCTAACCCGCCAGGGGTTACCCAATCAAGCGGGAAGCTCGATCGAAAACACAGCAAAGGGGGGATACATCCTCTCTGATAGCGAGGGTACGCCTGACATTATCCTGATTGGTACGGGCAGCGAAGTGAACCTTTGTATTCAAGCTGCTGACCAATTGCGTCAGGAAGGCAAGAAGGTTCGAGTTGTTTCTATTCCCAGTTGGGAAATTTTTGAGGAACAGGATGAAGCGTATCGGGAGTCTGTTTTGCCGAAGGCGGTAACCCGGCGGTTGTCTGTTGAAGCGGGATCGACCCTGGGATGGTGCCGCTATGTTGGCAGTGCAGGTGATTCGATTGGGGTTGACCGTTTTGGAGCTTCTTCTCCTGGGGGAACTGTCATGGAGAAGTATGGCTTTACGGTAGACAATGTACTGGCTAAAGCAAGGACACTGTTAGGTTAAATCCCAATAACAGAAAGCTGAACAGCGATCGATTGCAACTGTTGATTTGGTGTTTCTCCGGATGAGTCCGATCTTGCTGATGCAATCGATTGCTGTTCTCTTTTACTTTCTTCTTGCCCAATAAATTGAGAGATTTGCAGGAAAATGGGGCGCTTTGGGGCCTATCATCCTGGCTGAAGTTGATGTCCAATTCAACTAAACGTGAATTGGATGAAATACGATCGAGAGGGTTATTTTGAAAGCTTTGCTTCGCAAGGCTTTCAAAATAACCTGTTTTGTTAATCTCAGTACGAAAAAGCAAGGGGTAGCGCCTCAATGAAGGTGCTACTCCCATCCCGCTCCCTGATTGATCTCGATTTCCAACTTCCCCATTTTGGAACGAAAGCATGCGGGTTTGGACGAGATCTGCGTAAAGGATAGTTTTTCAGGGGGGGGCTAGGGGGGATCCAATACTTTTCAAACACCCTCTAAAGCAGATCTTTTGCTTAAGATGTTGCCTGAATCGTTTGAGCGGCTAATTTACCCGTTTGAGGTTGAAGGCTTTAATTCAGCAGTTGCTATTATTCAGTGTGGTTGAACTCGCGTTTATCAATATTGCAGCTTCGATACACTTCAGACCATCCTCAATCAACCCGAATGGACATTGTTTTATGCCAAGGTGATGCCGATTTATGAAGATCCGATGCATTTTCTGGCATACAAAATTCGCAATAAGCCTAGATCGTAAAGCACAACTAAATGCAATCGAAAATGAGTTCAGAATTGACAATACTGGAACAAATCAACCAGTAACTGGAAACGGTTGGCCATATCAGTCGCCAAAAGCTGATCGAGATGGGTGCGCTTCAAGAAAGCCAAGAGTTGTTTCATCGGGTGGGGTCAACGAATGGAGCCAATCAAAGACTTCCATTTACGAAGGTCTATCTACCGATGGCTTGTACAGGCATTTTTAATTTGTTTCCCCAGTATGCTCATACGCTGAAGGCATTTGCGGATAATGACAAAAACGTCAAGTGCATATCCTTGATGCGGGGTATAACCTTTGGGATAGGAAGTCAGTGGATACGTATCGAGAGGTCATTCATTTGCATACTCAGTTCATGCTAGACCGTATGAAGGTTAATTAAGAGTAGAGCGGTCGTGCTGCCTGATGGGTGAGACCCCTCATGTAGGCGTCGTGCATTCAAGGCATACTGAAGGGTAAAGGAGTAGCAGATAGGAAGTGCCCCTACAACAACTACAGGGTGGCGATCTAGAGGGTGAAATTTTTGTATCCTCAGTTCTCTAGTGTTACTGTTTGTCATCAGTGGAAGTGCAGACGGCGCAGGTTTGTCATGTAGCGACGGTGAAACCTGACAAATGTTTTTTGGCCCATGTCCCTATCCAAGCTAGAGAGGAATTTTGGCGATCGCAATCGTGCAGTATTAATAGGAGGGGATTGGTTATTCTGCTCGCAGACCCAGAAGACTCCACAGCAGCAACTGGCGAACATCTAGCCCTGCTGCAACAAGGTGTTGCAGTTTGGAATCAATGGCGGCAGGAAAATCCCAATATTGTGCCGGACTTGCGAGGTGCCGATCTGATTGACGCCGATTTGAGTCATGCTAACCTTAGCGGTGCTTGTCTAGAGAATGCATACTTATGTGGGGCGAACTTTTATTGGGCAAACCTGAGTGCTGCTTACCTCAATAGTGCCAAACTCAACAAAGCTTACCTCTATCAAGCCAATTTTACCCGAGCAACTCTGAGTCATGCCTATTTGAGCGGGGCCAACTTCCACCGGGCCAACCTCACCGAAGCATTTCTCATTGCAGCAGTTTTGAGTCGAGCCAATTTAAGCCAGGCAAACCTGGCCTATGCTAATTTGAGTCAGGCAGATCTCAGGGGCGCAGACATGAAAGAGACGAACCTGAATCGCGCCGTTTTGCAGAGAGCCAATCTCAGCGTTGCAGATCTGAGTCATGCAGCTTTGCGCAACGCAAACTTGCAAGCCAGCAATTTGCGAGGGGCAAACCTGAAGGGGGCGAATTTACGCAGTGCAGTTTTGCAGAGTGCTGATTTGAGCGTCACAGAACTCAGTGCAGCTGACTTGAGCAATGCAGATTTGACCCGCGCTAATCTTAGCGTTGCAGACTTGAGTGGGACGAACCTGGAGGGTGCCAACCTCAGCCGAGCAAAATTAAAAGGCGACAATCTGACAGCAGCTGTTCTCTGCAATACTACAATGCCGAATGGACAGGTCTTGAGTCGCAATGCGGATCGATAATCGCGGTCAGGGTGGTATAGCTTTGGTGTTGATCGTGAATTGGAATCAGGCGCTTTCGGCCCCTGGTTCCAATTTGTCCCACAACTTTGAAGGTTAGCGCCCTTTTCAAGGGGGCGCTAACCCCCATTTTTTTGTGCCAGAACGGAAAAAAAATTATTTTGAAAGCCTTGCGGAGCAAGGCTTTCAAAATAACCTTCCAAGTCGTGTCATCCCCGATCGATCGATGTCCGACCTTTGGCATAGAACATATCGTGCAACCCTGCTTCCCTTACTGACGGAAGTCAGCGAGAATAGAGAAGTGTAATTGATCAACCATGCTATTTTTTGGGCTTTCACCTTTATGATCGATCGTCGCAATTTTCTCCGCTTGCTTGTCGTCGGCTGCCCAACCCTGCTTGCTGCGTTCAGTTTTGCCGCTCCTGCTCGTGCCATGGGAGGACAATTGCCGCAGCTGAGCCAGCCGGCTCCAGACTTTACCTTGCCAACCAATACAGGGGACGGCACGGTATCTCTGAGTGACTATCGAGGCAAATGGGTTGTGCTTTATTTTTATCCCCAGGACTTTACTCCAGGATGCACGCTGGAAGCCCGACGATTTCAGTCAGACTTGCTCAGATATCGAGCGCGCAATACTCAGGTGATTGGGGTCAGCGCAGATTCAGTCGATTCCCACGCCAAATTCTGCGACTCTGAGGGATTGAGATTTCCGCTACTGGCGGATACAGACGGGAGTGTCAGCAAAGCCTATGGTTCCTGGTTGCGTTTCATCTCGTTGCGCCATACCTTCATCATCGATCCAGAGGGGATCTTGCGTGTCATCTTTCGGGATGTGAGACCGGCCGTCCACAGTAAAGAAGTGCTGAGGCGGCTCGATCGCTTGCAAGCAGTTGCGACATAGGGATTTAGGGGAATAGCAAACCCAGCAAAGATGTTTGAGCGCGCAGACGGAACTCGCACGCTCAAACATCCTGATTCATTGGGGGATTAATCTATTCAATCGCTGGGGAAAATATAGCACTATAGCTATAGGTTAGGATTTTTTACGGTTCCCTGTTCCCCGTTCCCTTTCACCCAAAGCATAATCTCCTAACTCAACACCGTGGTGCCTATTTACGTAGATTCATCGCTAGCTGGTGGCACAGACGGACTGCCTTCGCTGCGCATCAGCTGACGGATCTGGGCAATCAATGCCCCTAATTTGCCTTCGTCCAGCAGAGTGTTAATCAAGGACAGACCGCTGGTTGACAACAGCAGCTTGTTGATGTCCTGACCATTGTTGCCGTTCCCATTAGCTCCTGGAAAAGCGTAAATACGGGCATCGCCCAGGACTCCTGGTTGCGGAGCCAGTGCTTTGACAATTTCCGGCAATTTCTCTGACAGTTCCGGCCAGATGGTGCTGATGACTTGAGCTGTCAAGTTGGCATCGCTGATAGCGTTTTTAGCGGTAATTTGGGCGGCAGTCCCTTCCGCTTCAGCCAGGGCTTTGTCCCGGTTGGCTTGGGCCAGGGTACGGATGGCTTCCGCCTCTAGCTCGGCGGCCTGTTGGGCAATTTCGGCCTGCTTGCGTTTGCGGAATACATCGATTTCCACCACGTTGCGATCGCTAATGCTGCGCTCCTGAGCAGACTGTTCTGCTGCAATCTGCGATAACCGCTTTTGGCGCTCGGCTTCTTCCACTTGAGTCGCCGTTGCCACCCCTGCTTCCGCCTGGGCCCGTTCGGCTTCCGCCAGCAAACTCTCCCGTTTCTTCTGGGCAATCTCAACTGCCACTTCTTCCTGGGCCACCCGAGCCAGCCGCTCCGATTCGGCTACCTGCACTTGGGACTGCAAGCGGGCCGATTCCACTGACTGCAGCCGGGTAATCTCAGCCACTTCTGCTTCCTGTTTTTGCAATGCCTGGGCAACCTTGAGGGTTTTGTTGCGCTCTTCAAGATCGATATCCGCTTCAATTTGACTCTGTTGCACCGACAATTTGCGGGTAATTTCTGCCGTTTCTGCTTCTTGCATTTGCAACGCTTGAGCCACCAGGAGTTTCTTATTTTGCTCTTCCAGGGCAATGTCGGCTTCAATCTGGCTTTGTTGGAGCGAGAGTTTTTTGCTAATCTCTTCCTCCTCCACCGACTTATCCTGAGCAATCTTAGTGCGTTGCGCTGCTGCCGCTTCCCGATCCTTGGACTCTTGAATTTCCCGCGCCCGTTGCGCCCTCAATGCCTCCACTTCCAGATTTTGGGCTAGTTTAGCTGCTTCTTCTTCCTGCTTAATCTGCAGCGATCGCTTCTGGGCATCCAGCTCTTGCTGCTCAATGTCAACTTGCGTTTCTAATTCAATTTCCCGGGTCTGCTTGCGATTGGTCAGCTCTACTTCCCGTTTTTGCTTAATCGAGCGTTCGATCGTTTCTGTCCGCAGCCGCACCCCCTGGGCATCAAAAAAGTTATTGGTGTCGTAGGTGTCGCTTTCCTCAATTTCAGAAACGGCAATATTATTCAGGGTCAGTCCCACCTTTTTGAGATCGGGTTCCACCAGGTTCAACACTTCATTGGCAAAGCCCAATTTATCAGAGTCAATGTCAGCCAGATCCTTGGTTTTGGCTGCAGCCCGAATGGCGTCATCAGCCCGTTTTTCCAGGGCATTTTTAATATGCTCAGGGGTAATTCTGCCTTGCACCGACAGCCGGGCTGCCGCAGTCAACACATCTTCCTGAGAGGCATTGACGCATACATAAAAGGTGACGCGCATATCAGCGCGCAGGTAATCTCGAGTGCGCACAGCCAGCTTGCCGGTACGTTCCACATCAATGGAAATTTCTCGTAAGGGGACGCGAGTTAACTCGTGGAAACCGGGTAAGACAACGCTACCTCCATTCAAAATTACTGCTTTCTTTTTGTTGAATACCCCACCGGTGCGGACAAATGCCTCGTTGGTGGGCGTGATTACATAAACTCGCGTGTAGGACCAGATGCCGATAATCAGCAAGAGAACACCGCCAGCAATCAAAATTGCGACCAGCGACAGGCCACCTACGCCCAGCCCTAATTGGGCAGGTAGAAGTTGAGATTGAGTCAGACTGGCCGACAGGTGCGATGGAGCGAGTGCTGCTGTTGCAGAGTCTTCTGTTTCTCCTGCGCTGGCATTGGTTAATAGAGGGATGAATTGGAACCTGGGGCCTTCAGCCCCAGGTTCCAATTCATCCTTTAAATGACCAACGCTTGTTTTGCCTGTTCCGAGAATAGTCGCTTCCAGGATGCGATCGCGAGAGTCAGTCGTTCGCGTTGAGTTGGACGTTGAGTTGGACACTGTCCCAAGCAATCTCGGTTTACCAGGCGGATCGCCAGCAGCGATGCGGGTACGATCTATTCTCACGACTGCCGGTGGCCCAGGCAAAACTGGAGTTGTTGGGGCATTCAAGGCAGGTGTCGAAAAGGACGGGAGAAAAGCAAGCCAGAGAAACATAGGATAAAACCAGCCAGTAACGACATCATTAACAATTGCAACTTGAGTGCAGACTTCAAGGGATTAGACTTCAAGGGATTAGAATCGCTAGATGCAAAGATCCGGGTAAACTATTTTGGGTAATAACAGTCTTAATATTAGCCCGCTTAGCCTTAGCCCGCTTCAACTTTACAAATTTCAGTAATAAGTGTGCTGTTGAGGGTTAAGCCAACTTTTTTCAGATCGGGTTCAATCTGTTCCCGAACGGTTTGGCTAAATTCTGTTCGATGGGTATCAATCTCTTTGAAAGGGCGAGATTGGGCGGCGATGCGAATGGCGTTTTCAGCCCGGTGTTCCAGGGCATTTTTAATCCGCTCGACTGGGATGCTTCCCTGATGTGATAGGCGGGCAGCAGCAGTCATAACAGCTGATGGGGTGGCATCAATACAAACGTAAAATACCAACCGCAAGTCGATGGAACCATCATGGATACGAACGGCTTTTGCGCCGCTACACTCCACCTCAATGGCAAACTCGGCCAGTGGGACGCGGGTCAGCTCGTGGAAACCGGGTAGAATTATACATCCCCCGCTGAGAATAACTTCTGTCCGTTTCAGCATCACGCCTCCGCTACGGACAAAGGCTTCATTGCTGGGGCAGCGTACGTAAACCTGCGTGTAGATCCAGATCCCCCATAACAGCAGGAAGACCCACGATCCAATCATGATGACAATAACAGAAGGGTTCACGATCGATCTGCACCATAGCTCAAACACAGTGGGGGGTTATTTTCGTTTTTTGGGCAAATTGCCTAGCCAGCGATCGCGGTCCGGGCTATTTTTTGCGATCGCAACATAAGTTCCTCCCCGACGGTCAATCACCACCACTTCCTCCCCCCGCCTGGGGGACGTCTCAGCCCACTGCGGCAGCACCGCACTCACCGTCACCAGATTGCGCGCCGGATCGAACACATCAATTTGACCAATTTTGCCTCGATTCTCTAATGGAATAGTCGCAGAACTGACTCGACCGATACAGCCAATCAAGCGCTCGCCGCTCGCATCCTCGCCAAAAGAGGCAAAAATCTTGCCAATGGGACGGGAAATCAAACTTCCCGAAAACAAACTCAGCCCCAAAGACGCGACAAAAACAATAACCCCCAGAACGCCAAAGGTGACCGTATTCAAGATCCAGCCAAACAGACCCCAGAGGCTGAAATCAATCGCCAACAACAGCAGCAGCGGTGCCTTACCCACCCCCAACCAGCCCAGTAGTTGCACCAATTGGAAGTTCCCCTCAGCATCCCCATCCACCTCCATCTCCACATCGGTGTCAATATCGAGATCCACCGCATCGAGATCCAGGTCGAGATCCACATCAGCATCTACATCAGTTTCGATGCCCACCTCATCATCCCCGCCCCCCGCAAAGATGACCAGCAGAAACAGGGCAACCCCAATGCCCAGCAAAATCCAGTACGGCAAATGGATCGGATTAAACAACATATCAGCTCAGGTATCGCTTGCAGAACTCAGCCCAAGGTCAACCCTAACACCCCCGATGGGGTGACAACAAGCTTCAAAAATAAGACAGGGGTTAGGGTTTTGGGAAAAAGGATCTGGAAATGCTATTCGTTTTGTTGCGATCGCGCTTTCAGCATTTTAGCCAGACAGTAAGTAACTATACCATAGCTGCCAGACAATGTCGATATTTATGAGTGCTTAAGCATCTTAGCCGCGAATCACAACGATTGACCGACCTCTGGCAGTCATCGCCGCTTCTGTCGTAGTCCGTTCAGCAATGGGGCGCACGTTAGGGCGACGGTCAAAGATAACCACCCACCCAGATTCTAATCCCAACCCCGCCAGATAGCGATCGATCTGTCCCAATCCTGTCTGCAGCGGATCGGGCTGTCCCTGCCGCCAGACCTTCAACTCCATCCCCATGGTCACTTTCCCATACCGCAAACAGAGATCCATCCGATATGTCCCAATAGCGTACTCTCGCTCCATGGTCCCCTCCATTGACGACTCGATGCAAAAACGCCATTAACACTAAATGAGGCGCAATTTCGTGATAAGGGGCACTTTGCAACAGCGGCTGACCGTGTTGTCGCCAGAAGCGAAGAAGCGCCTCTAGAAGCTTCTCCGGATCCAGTGTGCCCTCCGGAGTCAACCAACTGGGGCTGATCGTCGGCAAACTATTGTGCGGGCCATTCGCCAGGACGCGAGGAATGACCTCTTGATAAATCCGATTCGCAACGACAAGTCTGCCTGCAGGATCGCGCCTCAGCAAACCCAGATCGCATAAATACTGACGATCGTCTTCGGGAACATCCCCCAGTTCCTGGCCTGCCAGCATCGGTTCAAAAACCGCCTGGACTTTGGGTTCTCTCAGCAACCCCACCAGACTATCCAGATGGGTTTCCTGACGTTGGATCAGGATTTCTTTGGCCGTGGTTACATGTTCTGCCGCGATCGCAACCTCACGATCGCCCACCAGCTCCTCCACCATAATCTTATCAAGCCAGTTGATAACTGTCCTGAAGCAGGTGAGACAATGCACGCGGTATCGACAGCCCAAACCCTTGAGCATAATCCACTCCCAGGAGTTTGAGCTTTGCCAGAGTGACTTCATCTTCCACGCACTCAGCAATCGTTTTTAACCCCATCATCTGACCAATGCGGTTAATTGCTTCCACCATTGCGCTAGCAACCTGGTCGTCAACAATATCTTTGACAAAGCTGCCATCAATTTTCAGGTAGTCCACGGGCAAGTTTTTCAAATACGCAAAGGAAGACATACCACTACCAAAGTCATCCAGGGCAAACTGACACCCCCAATGTTTCAGAGTCTGCATGACGCTGGCTGCTTTGCTTAGATTGGCAACGGCGACTGTCTCGGTAATTTCAAAGCAGATGGTCTGTGGCGGAATCTGGTGCTGCTCAAACTGCTCCTGCAAGAAATCAATCAGTCCATCATCGTTGAGGCTGGCTCCAGAAAGATTAACGGCATATAAACAGTGACAACGCGTGTCAGGGTGTTGTTGATGGCAGTGCCATCGTTCGCGACAGTACTCTCCCTGGGTCGTAAAGAGCGTTTGAACCACCCATCGGTCGATTGCAGGCATGAGGTTATAACGTTCTGCTGTGGGTAAAAATGCTGCCGGTGAGACCAGATTCCCCTTTTGGTCGGGCAAGCGTAGCAGGATTTCATAGTGCTCTACGCCTGGCGTATTGGATGCGATCGTAACAATTTGCTGGTAGTACAGACAAAACTGATTCTCCTCTAGAGCCTTCGTCAGTTGAGCGATCCACTGAACGCCACCGTGTTGTGCCAAAGTATCATCATCAGGTTGGTAAACCCGCACTCGATTGCGGCCCGCATGTTTGGCCCAGAAACAGGCAGCATCCGCCTGACTAAGCGCGCTGGTGGCATGTGGGGTGTGCCGATCGATCGCGGTCAACCCAATGCTGATTCCAATGGTAAAGGACTTATCCTGCCAGATAAATCGAAACTCGTGCAGCCGCTGACGGATGGAGCGCGCAATTGCAATTCCCTGTTCCAGAGGACATTGACGGAGTAACAAACCAAATTCATCACCACCAATGCGGGCAAGCGTATCTGTCTTGCGTATATGAGCTTGTAAAAGGGTACTCACCTGCCGCAGCAATTCGTCACCTGCCAGATGCCCGCACGTATCGTTGACGATTTTAAAGCGGTCTAGATCCATATAACAGAGGGTGTGATATTCCCCTGAACTGCGAGCAGTGTCGCACAATCGATCTAGCTGTCGTTCAAATTCGTGACGGTTTGCTAAGCCTGTCAGAGCATCGTGGCTAGCTTGCCAGGACAACTGTCGCGACATCCGACGCTGTTGGGTGACATCGCGGAAGACGAGTACAGCTCCCACCATCGTGCCATCTCTGGCATAAATGGGAGCAGCAGAGTCGTCAATGGAAAATTCTTGCCCGTCGCGGGCGATTAAAAGGGTATGGTTAGCAAGTCCAACGGTTCTTCCCTGGTCTAATGCCTTGTTTAGGGGGTTTTCCGCAGGTTCTCGAGTATATTCATTGATGATGCGGAAGACATCTGTTACTGACAACCCTCGTGCTGTCGCTGTTGTCCAACCGGTCAGCCTCTCAGCCACTGGATTCAAAGATTTAATGTAACCTTCTGCGTCAGTGGTGACAACAGCATCACCAATGGAATTTAGCGTAATCTGTGCCAGTTCTTTTTCTGCTGCTAGGGCTTGCTGGCTCTGTTGCAGTGCTGCCATGGCCAGTTCGTGAATTTGTGCATGAGCAAGCAGCAGTTGATGGACATCTAACAAGCGATAGGCTCCGGTCAGACATCGCACAACAACGGGTTCGTAGAGTAATTCAGGAGCGCGTTCAAGCGCTTGTTTTGCAGCAGTTACTATTGAAGTTTGCTCGCCAAAGATTGATGTTTCAGTTCGGGCAAATGGATATAGGGTACGCATTGAACGTTTTAGGAATAGCTCCAGGCTATAGGGGCGACTCATATGCTCAAAAAAATGCCGCCGCGAAATCAACCCAATTAATGTTTCGCTCTGCATCAGGATGATTCCTGGCAATAAGGGGCGCTGTTCGAAGATTTTAACAATTTCCCCAGCCAGGTAGTCAGACTCTATACAAGCTTCATGGAGCATTAATTCCTGCAATGTAGAATCTAGATGAAGGTCTTGCTTGTGCAGTTTGGGCATAGGGCATTCTGCTCAAAATAGTCCAGGGTAATTCAGATGATTGTTAGAGGGTGATTCTTAGAGATGGTTGCTGAAGACATTATGTTGAGCGACGATCCTTTTAGGGAGGCATTTTAGTTATCGCTAACAGGACGTGAAGCACTTGTTCTTCCAAGATTTGCCAGCGAGAAGGTTGTGCTTGAAATTCAGGCCAAAAAACACCAGGTGAGGGAGGAATGATACTCATTGTCGCATGAGGCAAAGAACGCGATCGCAAACCAACGCGATCGACTTAACCAAGGTACACACCTGATTCATCAGCAGATTGTTTGTAAACCCTGTTTTTCTTGACTTGGAATTTTCCCTATGGGTAGGACTCCAGCGATCTCAATAGACAGGATTGATTGAACCACACAAGAAAGACCCAAAAGGATTCTACCGCTCCAACGTAAAGGGAAGGTTATCTCAAACCGCTTTTCAACGTTAAGACACTTGCTGCAAGCAGTTAACCACTAGCGATTAGCCATTAGCCATTAGCGGTTAGCCATTAGCGGTTAGCCATTAGCCATTCACGTTCAACCATGAACCATGAACCATGAACACTCAACTTACTCCCTTCACTCTTTTTAGGGCAGCAAGCGATTAATTGCATCTACAAGATCTTGCGGTTGATGAACCAGGATGTCTGGATTGTAAGCTGCCAGTATTTGACCAGAATTGAATCCCCAACTCACTGCAACAACTTTGACCTTGAGCTTTCGAGCAGCTTCAATATCTCGCGTTTCGTCACCCACATAGATGACAGCTTCAGGCACAAACGCTCTCTCTTTAAAAAGACGCCGGATGATTCTGCTCTTGCCAAATAAGGACGCACCAGAGCAGACAAAATCAAACAGGATATCTAGATTGTGCTTTTGCAAGAAAAGCGCCACATTTTCAGCCGAATTGGACGTCACAATCCCCAATTGATTCCCCTGTTGCTTGAGTCTCTTGAGAGCAGCCTCCATCCCCGCGATAGGAGAAGATTGAAGAATCTCAATGCTCAACTCCGATTGGAGTCGGCGCAGGATTGCGGGTAGTTTAAAAACAGGGACATTTGCCTGCCTGATAATTTGACGGGTGTTCAAGTTTCGCAGTTGTCTGACACTTGAAGGATCGGCAGGTTCATAGCCAAACTCTGCCGCCAAGCGATTGCCGATAGCAAGGATCGTCTCAAAGGTGTCAGCGATCGTACCATCAAAATCAAAAAGGATTACATTCACCGTTTTGGGAGTTAAGCTGATCTCAACTTCAGCCATTTGGAACAATAAAGCAGTTTTGTAGAAAAATAGAGGCAAACGAAACCTGTTCTATCTCACCCCCAAAAAGCCATGTCTAGCATACCATCCCCTCTAGCCGCGATGGTTCAGGCTGATACTGTTCGCCGAGATTCTCTGGATCCAAATCGGCAAGCGAAAAGAGTCCTGCAAGAATACAGCTGATGAAAGATCGATTCAAGCGAGCAATACAAACACTCTAAGCTGACTCGATCTATTTAGCAATCCGATCGAAAATCTCTGATAATAATAAACATGACTTGGAAGGTTATTGGTAAAATCTGGTAGAACAAGACTTTCCAAATAAGCCATTGAAGCTTCAGCACAAGGGAGGGAAGCAGCACCTCCGCTAGGGCGGAATGGCACTGACTTAAGCGTAGGATGGGCATAGCAAAGCGTGCTCATCAAAGACTCTCTGATGGGCACGGGCATAGCCCTTTGCCCATCCTAATCGGTTTCCAAACTAATAGACTCATTCGGAAATTGGAGTGTAAGCCTCCCGAAGGGAGGTTTACACTCCAGTTCTCGGACAGGTCTAGTGTAATCTGCTTATGTAAGCGCCATGCTCAGCTAGGGCGCTAACTGCCAAGTCATGAATAGAAGTCGCCGGTCGAGTCATGAAAAAAAATTGCCGCCAGGACATCCATAAGACAGGAGCAAATCTTCATCCGCTACTCTCTCTGCCGACGATGGGGTGCGGTACCTGGGCCTGGGGTAATCGACTGCTCTGGGGTTACGACCCCAGGATGGATGCTGAGTTGCAGGCAGTGTTCAACCTCTGCGCTAGCAATGGCGCTACCTTCTTCGATACGGGGGATTCCTATGGGACTGGGCGCTTGAATGGCCGCAGCGAGCAGTTGTTGGGACAGTTTGCGCGGACTTATCGCGGTGCGGGACAGGACTCGATCTGTCTGGCCACAAAGCTGGCACCTTATCCCTGGCGCTTGACCCGACAGTCGTTGTTCGCTGCTGGTGAGGCTTCGGCGCGGCGACTGGGGCGATCAGTGGATTTGGTGCAGTTGCACTGGTCTACCGCAAATTACGCACCCTGGCAGGAGGGGGTTCTGTTGGATGGGCTGGCGGATCTGTATGTGCGGGGTCGGGTGAAGGGGGTTGGGTTGTCGAACTTTGGTCCCAAACGGTTGCGGCGGGCCCATCGCCAGCTGGCGGCGCGAGGAGTGCCAATTGCGACGCTACAGGTGCAGTACTCGCTGTTGTCTACCTCTCCTGTAGTGAAGTTGGGGTTGAAGCAGGTCTGCGATGAGTTGGGCATTCAGTTGATTGCCTATAGTCCGCTGGTGTTGGGGTTGTTGACGGGCAAGTTTTCGGAGCAGGGGCCGTTCCCCAAGGGACTGCGGGGATGGCTGTTTCGGCAGTTGTTGCCAGGGGCGCGATCGCTATTAGCCTGTTTGCGAGAGATTGCAGCTTTCAGACAAAAGACAATGGCACAAGTGGCGATTAATTGGTGTATTTGTCAGGGAACGATGCCGATTCCGGGGGCGAAGACCGTGCAGCAGGCAACGCAAAATCTGGGAGCGTTGGGCTGGCGGTTAGATGGGGGTGAAATCGCTACGCTCGATCGGGCGGCGGCTCAGGTGGATCAGGCAATGGTACAGAATATTTTTCAGAGTCGGTGAATGGGGCATGGTAAACAAGTCAGATTTTTTGAGTGCGTGGGTGTTACCCACGCGCTTAAAAAATCTGACTTCTGTAGGACTGCTAGTACATGAGCGAAATTTATTTCCCTCAGTTCTTCAACCAGACAGAGGGAGACAAGCCTGATAATCTGGAAGATAGCGCTTCAGATCGATTGCAAAGATAGAGGCGCAAAGACAGAGGAGAGTGAATTAGAAGGAGTAAACCTATGCAAGCAATCGACACCATCATTGCGTTTTGTATTGTTCTAATGCTGGTGGGATTTGTTTTGGGGGTATTGAGCAAACCAGAGCAAACCTAGAGGACAGCTCAGGATAAATTTATCCTTCTGGGACGATCGACGACTAGACTTTATAGGTGATTTGGAAACTACACTCCAGGTAGAGCCTAGATGCAGATATTCGCAGATCTTCACCCTATAGATGAATGGCGCTTACTTAAGCGTAGGATGGGCAAAGCAAAGCGTGCCCATCAGAAAGCCTGTGATGGCATGGGCATAGCCCTTTGCCCATCCTACTGACCGGCTGCCAAACTGATGTAATCTGCTTAAGTAAGCGCCATTCCACCCTATAAATAGCGTATCTGCACTATTTCTAATAAAGTCTATTGCCTCCGAATATTTTCACCGTCAAGGCAGCAAAGCACACAGGGGGCCGGTTCATCTCTCTAACATGCAAGGGTTGAACTCACAACGAGAAGTAGGTCAATCGCCTGAGGCAAAATAATTGGGAGCGTTTCGTTTGGCGAAACGCTCCCAATATGGTTTCATACTTGCCAATCAAGTTACAGACTGGAGTTCTCGAACCCGTATTTTTTTCGCTTGCACGTGTACTTGTCCATCAGCATCCACTTCAACCACAGCAGTGTCTCCTGCTTGTAACTGACCGGCTAGAATTGCTTCTGCCAAATTGTCTTCTAACAGTTGGGTGAGCGTTCGCCGCAAGGCTCGGGCCCCGTAGCTGCGGTTGTAACCGACGGTGACTGCACGATCTGTGAAGGAATCGGTGATTTCCAGCTCAATGTCGCGCTCTTGCAAACGGCTGGCGATGTCTTGCAGCATTAGTGCCGCAATCTGTTTGATTTCCTCTTTCGTCAGCGATTGGAAGACGACAATCTCGTCCAGGCGATTGAGAAATTCAGGTCGGAAGAATTGTTTCAGCGATTCATTCACTGCAGTTCGCAAACGCTGATATTGAGCTATGCCAGCATTGTCGGATTGTAGCTCGAAACCGAGACCGCTGCCGCCTTTAGCAATGCTTTGGGATCCCAGGTTTGAGGTGAGAATGAGCAGGGTATGGCTGAAATCTACGATGCGTCCCTGGGAATCAGTCAGGCGACCGTCTTCCAGAACTTGCAGCAACAGATTGAAAACGTCGGGATGGGCTTTTTCAATTTCGTCTAACAAGACGATGCTATAGGGTCGCCGCCGGATGGCTTCTGTCAGTTGACCGCCTTCGTCATAGCCAATGAAGCCGGGGGGCGAGCCGATCAATTTGGCGACGGTTTGACGTTCCATGTACTCGGACATATCGAGCCGAATCATAGCGTCTTCGCTGCCGAACAGGTAGACAGCCAGGGCTTTGGCGAGTTCAGTTTTGCCGACCCCTGTGGGGCCAGAGAAAATGAAGCTGGCGATGGGCCGATTGGGGTTGCTCAAACCGACTCGTGTCCGACGGATAGCGCGGGCGACGGCGGTGACGGCTTCGGTCTGGCCGATGATGCGCTGATGCAGGGTGTCTTCGAGCTGCAGCAGGCGGGCTGATTCGGATTCCGTGAGTTTGCTGGCGGGGATGCCGGTCCAGGTGGAAACGATCTGGGCGATGTCTTCGATGTCCACGAGAGGTGGCTGGATAGAGTTGAGGGCGCGATCGCTGCTGGTGAGACCGAGGGGGTTCAACTGGGCTTCCAGGGTGCGTTCGCGATCGCGCAATTCCTGCGCCCGGTCAAAAACCTGAGCCTCGACTGCAGCTTGTTTTTCTGCAATAATTTGCCGCAACTCCCGTTGCAATTCCTGGTTAGCTGGATCTCGACGAGCATGGCGCAAGCGCACGCGGGAACCCGCCTCATCAATCAAATCAATTGCCTTATCGGGCAGGTAACGATCTGCAATGTAACGATCGGAGAGTCGGGCTGCTGCTTCCAGCGCTGCATCCGTCATTTCCACCCGATGGTGCTGCTCGTAGCGCCCCCGCAAACCGTGGAGAATTTCGATCGTTTCAGCAACACTGGGTTCCTTCACGTTAACAGGTTGAAAGCGGCGTTCCAGGGCAGCATCTCGTTCAATATATTGGCGATACTCATCCAGGGTTGTTGCGCCAATGCATTGCAGCTCCCCTCTGGCCAGAGCAGGCTTGAGTAAATTTGCTGCATCGGTGCCACCCTGCAAGGCCCCAGCACCTAACAGTGTATGGACTTCATCGATCATCAAAACAATATTATTAGCCTGGGAGATTTCCTGGACAAGCTGGGTGAGGCGGGCTTCAAATTCTCCTCGAAACTGGGTTCCTGCAACCATTGCGCCTAAATCCAGGCTAACGAGCCGTTTGTCAACCAGGAAAGGGGGCACATCCCGATCGAACATGCGTTGGGCTAGACCTTCTGCGATCGCACTCTTACCCACCCCCGGTTCGCCAATCAACACCGGATTGTTCTTCGTGCGGCGGCCGAGGATCTGAATCACCCGCTCCAGCGTTTCCTGGCGACCCACCATCGGATCGAGCTTCCCGGCTGCTGCCAATTGGGTTAGATCGGTACCAAACTCCTGCAAAATTGGCGTTTTGCGATTGGCCAGTTTGGTTTTGGGGCGCTCAGAGACAGCAGCCCTGTCCCCTGCTGGAACCGCTTCTCGATTCAGGTGCTGCAGCAATTCTGCCTGTAACTCCATCTGGTCAATGTCCAGTTGCTTCAACACCTTAGCCGCAACGCTCTCATCATCTTGCAACAGGCTCAACAACAGATGTTCGGGGCCAATGTTCCGCTCGCCTAACTGACGCGCAATCTGCAGCGCTTGCCCAAAAATGCGATTCGCTTTGGGGGTAAACCGAACTTCCGCTGGCGTCAAACCCGATCCACGCTGCACCAGAATATCAACTTCTGCCCTTGCCTGTTCCAGCGTCACTCCTCTTTCCGCCAACAATCTAGCAGCGAGGCTGGTTTCTTCCTCAATTAACCCCAGGAGAACTTGCTCCGTCCCCACAAAACCATTGCCCCGTCGCCGGGCATCATCCTGGGCGAGCATAATCGTTTTAATGGCTCTGTCTGTAAAATTCTCAAACATCATCAGTCTCCTTTGGGTAAAGGGAAGGCATCGTTTAATGTTGGGTGTTCATTGTTCATTGTTCATTGTTGGGTGTTCCTTAATCAGGAACTATCAGCCATGAACTATGTTGGGTGTTGGGTGTTCATTGTTCATTGTTCATTGTTCATTGTTGGGTGTTCCTTAATCAGGAACTATCAGCCATGAACTATGTTGGGTGTTGGGTGTTCATTGTTCATTGTTCATTGTTCATTGTTGGGTGTTCCTTAATCAGGAACTATTAGCCATGAACTATGTTGGGTGTTCGTTGTTCATTGTTCTGTTCATGGTTCATTGTTTTTTAATCAGGAACCATCAACCAGGAACCATCAACCAGGAACCATCAATCAGGAACCATCAACCCTGAACCATCAATCAGGAACCATCAACCCTGAACCATTTGCAATGAACCCTATATCTTGTGAACTTTTGTGTACAGTTATGTCCCTACTGTAACGAGGTTTAAGCTGACTCAGCAGTAGGGAGAGCCGTAGGCAGGTGGGACGGGTTGCCGTCTGAAACAAGCAGCTCGTGTTACTCTATTGAACGTGAAACTAGTTGCAAAAGTCGGTGAGGACAGAGTCTGCACCGGCTTTTGTAGCGATTAAGACAAGGACTCTATGCTGCAAGCCGGAATTGTTGGACTGCCAAACGTTGGCAAATCAACCCTCTTCAATGCCCTGGTCGCGAATGCCAAGGCAGATGCTGCAAACTTTCCCTTTTGCACAATTGAACCCAATGTTGGCGTTGTTGCTGTTCCTGACGATCGCCTTAAGGTGTTGTGCGATCTGTCTAAGTCAGCTCAGATTGTACCGACCCGGATTGAGTTTGTTGATATTGCTGGTTTGGTCAAAGGGGCAAGTCAGGGGGAAGGCTTGGGCAACCAATTCCTTTCCCATATCCGAGAAGTGGATGCTATTGTCCATGTCGTACGGTGCTTTGAAAATGACGACATCATTCATGTCGCAGGTTCAGTAGATCCCCTACGAGACATAGAAATTATTGACCTGGAACTGGGGCTGGCCGATCTGTCTCAGATCGAACGACGGATTGAGCGTACTCGTAAGCAAGCCCGCGCCAACAAAGATGCCCAGGCAGAAATGATTGTCTTGGAGAGACTGCGTGCTGCTCTGGATGAAGGCAAATCTGTCCGACAAATGGATTTAGAAAATGAAGAAAAAACGTTGATTCAGGGGTTGGGACTGCTGACAGCTAAGCCCATTATCTATGCGGCAAATGTCGCGGAGGATGACCTGGCTGCAGGCAACGCCTGGGTTGAACAGGTACGACAACTGGCAGCCCAGGAACAGGCTCAAGTTGTCGTTGTTTCAGCTCAGGTGGAGTCGGAGTTGTTGGATCTGCCAGCCGCAGATCGGACCGACTTCCTGGAAGCTCTTGGTGTCGAAGAGAGTGGCCTGAAACCTTTAATTCGCGCTACCTACACGTTGCTGGGTCTGCGCACCTATTTTACAACTGGCCCCAAGGAAACCCGTGCCTGGACGATCGAAGCAGGGATGTTGGCTCCCCAAGCAGCAGGCAAAATTCACACTGATTTTGAGCGTGGTTTCATTCGGGCTGAAACGGTTGCCTATGACGATCTGGTGGTGTCGGGTTCTATGGGAGCAGCAAAGGAGAAGGGATTGATTCGCAGTGAAGGGAAAGAATATGTCGTCAAAGAAGGAGATGTAATGGAATTTCGCTTCAATGTTTGATTGAGATAGAAGGAAAAAGGCAGGAGGCAGAGGGCAGGAGGCAGAGGGCAGAAGGGAAAGGTTGGCTAAATCTGGTTTTGCGCTTTTTGTTCTGTCCTAATCTATTTTCGTAGTGCTATACAACCCACTGACGCTTGATTCAGATGGATTTTACCACAAAGGCACAAAGTTCACGAAGCACACTTTGTGCCCTTTATGCCCTTTGTGGTTCAACACACGACTTGGAAGGTTAGCGCCCCCGAAGGGGGCGCTAACCTCCATTTCTTCGTATCAGAACGGAAAAAGGGTTATTTTGAAAGCCTTGCGGAGCAAGGCTTTCAAAATATAGCGCTAGTCATATCGGTTAGGACAAAATTGAGAGCGCGCGCGAAGCGCGCGCTCTCAATTTTGTCTGTCCTAACGATCTTGGCTATTGCTATAACCTTCCAAGTCGTGTCAACAAATGATTTTGCTTGCTGGAAAGTATGCACTTATACTATTTTGGATTTTAGATTGCCGATTTCGGATTGAAAAAAGGCTGACTGGGCAAACATTCTGCCAATTTCATTAATTGCATCTCCAAGTCAAATTGGTATTATTTGTGGAGCAACCCCTAACACACCGACAATGAACAACGCACAATGAACCATCCACCATCCACCATTCATTTCTTAATTAAAATGTAGGCGTCTGCGTAGGTTGGCAGTTGTCTGATGTATTGGGTGAAGGCGGCTTTGCTGGGAAAGGTGCCTGCGAGTAAGTCGAGCTGGTAAAGATTGGGGAGAAAGGCTCCGCCGGTGTCTGCGATCGCGCCCAGTTTCAGTTGTCTTTTCCCACCAATCGTGTAGTCCAGAACAATCAAACGCCCCAGACCGATATTGAGGATATCTCCCGCAAAGGTGACGCCCGGTTGAATAGAGATCTTCGCCTCAGCACTATAACCATATCCTTTGATCGCATCCACCTGCTTGAAATACCAGTAGCGTTTTTGCGCCCGTTGGGCAACGCCCTTCACATAAGCAATGCCATTATTGCGATCGACATTGAAATAGGCAGACGAACCGTCAGGAAAGTTTATCAGAATCGTGCCCTGCAGCAAGGCATCTTCAAGCCCGGTTCGGGTGAGATAAGCTAGCGGTTTTGCTTTCCCATATTCGCGCCCACCGGGTTCATAAATGCCGCTTAGAACTTGTTGCTTTGTGTACTGCTGATAGAACAAATCTTCGCTGACGAGGTCGCTGAGTTCGTAAATTGGCGTGTTGTAAGTATTGGTTTTTGTGCGCGAGCCGATATGCGTAAAAACGGCATATTTCGTGATTCGCAAGCTTGTCTGTTGGGGCTTTTGAGGATTGTACGCCGACCAGCGAATAATTCTGAAGTGGGTGTTGAGGAAACGGGTGTCTTTTAAGCGCGTCGGTCTGCCCTGGGCGAGATCTTCTTGTAGCGTTGCGATCGCAAAATCCAGCGTATCCACAATATCTGCCAGGGTTACTCCCCGATCGCCAACAATTCCCAGACGAAGACTATCCGCATCCTCACAGGCATACTTTGAAAAATAGGATCTTGTATTGACTAAAACGCTCAATAAATCCTTGTCCTTGAAATTCACGCTCGCAGTCGGCAAACTGCCAGGCTTAAGCACTGCATTGCTCGTAAGACTAAATTTTTCCTGATAGAACTCATCGATCGCTTGATAGGGAGTTTGTGGTGGTAAAGCGTCCGGCTGAGCCAAATGTTCATTGTCATTGCCTTGCCCTGTCCAGCTTTGTTCCAACCGCAGCAGCAGCGATCGCAAAAAATAGACAAAAGTGCCTCTGGGAGACGAACCAGTCGGTAGCGTTAGCGAACTGGCAATGCGTGCATTTTCCAGAGCCGTCTCAAGCGAGCAAGATTCAGCGCCCACAGCATCAGGCGATCGATCGGTTGGCTGAGGATTCTGCACCGGAGCCAGCAAATCAGATGATGGGGAACTGTTGCCATCACTCTGAGCAATGCCATTGCCATCACTCTGAGCAATGCCATTGCCATCATTCTGAGCAATGGCATCGACGCTCGCTGCACAGCCCAGCATCACAGCAACAACACAGAACAGCAGATGCATTTTCCAAAAGCGCATTTTCCAAGGGAAAGCAACGGGCATATCAAAAAGATCCAGCTTGCGAAACTCAATGCCTATCCTAGCCTGAGCACTATAGCAGCAGGCAAAAGGAAAAAGGAAGAGGTAGTAAAAAGTTGACTCGATCTGGTTTTGAGCGTTTTGTTACGTCCTAGTATTCTGACACAGCTAGTTTAGTGCGATAGATTTAGGTTGTCGAAAAGGCTATAATCCTTACTCGATAGACCTCGGCAGCACTAAAGTGCCAACTACGAATTTACACATTTTTAGGCATGTCACACCATGAGTCTATTCTCAGAGTGCCAGATCGAAAATAGGCGCAGGTCATCTTGAAGACGAGTGCGAACCCAAACTTCTGCAACCCAATTCACACTCATCCTCCAGCGAGCAAGACTAAAAATCAGGAGGGATTGTTTCAAAGACACTCCAACTAGATTTGAAAATTCAAAATCAAAAATTTAAGATCGCCAAATTCCTGTATAATAAAACCTAGCTCTTGCTAGAGAACCTTATTTTCTCCTCCATAATGACTTACGAACAACGCTTGGTAATGACCGCGAAACGGCTGCAGCATCTGGAAAACAGCATTTCAACCCACTATATAGCGACTGTTGAACCCAGACACTCGACAGCTGAGCTAAAGCATTCGACCGTTGAACTCAGAGCCGAAGTTGGAGATCTACAGGTTTGTTTAGCAGAATTGCAGGCAGAATTGAGAGAAATTCAGGTCATTCTGACCCAGATGGTGTCAGGACAAAAGCAGTAGAAGATAAGGCAGAAATTCAAAATTCAGCAATTCTCAAATCCTGATAAAAAGAGAGATTGACAATTGTCAATCAATTCTACTTTCAATCAATTCTGCAATCGACAAGATCGGGCAAGCTCGTTCTGAATGAGGAACGGCTGAGAGTAATGGGAAACGGCTCAACATCATAGATGCAGGTGGGAATGACGAAGGTACGCTACCCATAGAGCGAAAAATCCCAAATACCCGATTATAGACTCTACATGTAGAATAGTTTTTCACTATCCTATCTTGATGAAACCGGGAACAGTAGGATGAACTGCATGCCATTGAGATCTCCAGGAGCAAATCCCCGATGATTGCCCAACCGCAAACCCAACCCTGTACTGCTGCAGCGTATTTGGCCTTTGAGACTGAATCTCCTGAGCGGCACGAGTATATCAATGGAGACATTGTTTTGATGACAGGAGGAACTCCTGAACACAACGAACTCATCACTAACCTGGTCGCTTTGCTAAAGTTTGCATTACGAGGAAAGCCTTACCGTATTTTTGCGACAGATCAGCGCCTTTGGGTACCGGCGCGGCAGCTGTATACTTATCCGGATGTGATGGTGACGCCGAAAAACCTGCAACGCCAACCGGGACGAAATGACACGATTGTCAATCCGATTGCGATCGCAGAAGTCCTATCCCCATCAACCCAAACCTACGACCGCGACGAAAAATTCTCCGCCTATCGCACCATACCCACCTTTCAGGAATATCTCCTGATTGACCAATATACTTTGCAGATTGAACAACACCTCAAAACAGACAATAACCAGTGGCTCTCCTCTAAGTATGAAGGTGCCAGGGCTGCAGTTCTCTTCTCGTCTCTGCCATTTAAACTGCCCCTGGCTGACTTGTACGAAAATATCTTACCTGGATAGTGGGAATAAACTAGTAGCATAAGGCTTAGGTTCGCATACCAGGTTCAGGCAGTTAGGAAATTCGTAGGATGGGCAAAGCAGAGCGTGCCCATCGCCAACCTCTTCCAGCGAACTGCAACCTGATGGGCACGGGCGGTGGCCCTTTGCCCATCCTACGCCGGGCAGATTGCTTCCAATCCGTTTTACCCAATCTACATCGATTTTCGTCGGTCGGGTGAAATGGTATCTCTACTTCCGCCTTGATGTACTAGTCAGGATTTGTGAGCGCGCGAGTGGAACCCGCGCGCTCACAAATCCTACCCCAGGAGGACTACCCTTACCTGATAATGGCCATGAGCATCAGGCTAAAGGCCCCGGAATGCGCGACATCTGAATCAGCGCCAAAATGAGCGACAGACTTGAGAAAACCGTAAACACAACCCGCAGCATATTCGTACCATCCGCCAGGGATGCCCAACCGGCAAAGGCAAGCCCGACCCCAAAGATCAACACCGAGAGCTGATAAGCCACCGCCCGGTTGCTATCATGACCCGCCTGCTCAAACGCTGCTTCTTCTTGTGCCAGAACGTCATAGGCCTCTTTGTACATCGCCTCGCCATAGGCATCATCAAACGGGCCATCAGGACGCTCCAGGCTGGCCGTCGCCGCCTCAGACAGCTGATCTAAATAATAGGCTGCAATTTCAGGGTTGCTGTCATTGTTAATATAGTAGCGATCGTAGGCCGTGTAGTCGTAGATAATGTCCTGTCCCCGTTCCAGGAACAGCACATTGGCGTCGTTCAAATGCGCTTGTGCCAGAAAATAATTGTCAGTAGAAGTTGAATCAATTTCTGCTGACTTAAACGCCGCATACCCCGTTAAAACACTGAGGATTGCGATCAAAAAGGCCAGGATTGTATTAACGATCTGAGCGCGGCCCCTCGATTTTGAGTCTGATGTCATCGATCTATCCTTAAGATATGTGAGAGATATGGTCTGCGATTCACAAGTAAATCTTCAGCCAAAAAGCAGTGAGCAAAGTGTTGCTAGCCATAACCCAATACTCCGGGTTATGGCCATTTTCAGGATATGAGGATATTGCCCTTCTGCAGATCGAGTATCATCAGAAAAATTTATAGATTTAAAGCGGAAATCCCCAACAATCCTTATTTGCTTATCTCTCTATAGCACTACGAGATATAGATTTAGGACAGAACAAAAAACGTAAACCCAGACGTAGTCAACCTTTCCCTTCTGCCCTCTGCCCTCTGCCTCCTGCCTTCTGCTATACCTTTGAATAGTACTGACATCGGCACAATTATGGACAGAGGGACATTTTCGTCCCGTTACTCTAACACTGCTAGCAGGCTGTCATGGCGAAATCCTCAAAACCCAAGAAAAAGAACTTCTCTAGCTTTACTCCGATCGAAGCCTTTAAGCTACTTGGTTTGAACGAGTTGACTCCCTGGCATTTTCAGGTAGATCCCATCGAACCGACTGCATTTTTCCGGGAACGACTGCAACGGTTAGAAGCTTCGTTCGATCTGCAAAGCTATGAAGAATCCAAAAAGCTTTTAATTGATGCCATTTGCGAAGAAGCCATTTTAGCCTGCAAACGCTTGCGAGTTTGGAAAGGGCCGCAACTGGAAAGCGATGTCACTGCTGGCTATGTGGACTATTTGGTTGCTGAACGGAAACGCTATCTTGAAGCCCCGTTTCTGTGTATTGTTGAAGCGAAAAAAGATGATTTTGAACAGGGACTGGCTCAATGTTTGGTTGAGATGAAAGCCTGCCAGTATAACAACCAGCAAATTGGTCGCGCGATGACCGTGTTCGGGATTGTCACGAATGGAGAAGGCTGGAGATTTTACCGCTTGCATCTGGAGGGTCAGGTGGATGAAACTGCGCTTTACTCCATGGGAAATCTGGCTGACTTGCTCGCTCGAGTGCATTATATCTTTCAGCACTGCGAGCAAAATCTGTTACAAGCAGTGGGTTGATTTTTGCGCGATCGCAACCTCAAAATACTGCCCCTGGCTCCAAACCACCTCGCTACACCCGTTGATAGGTTAACCCCCCTGAGGCACACTAACTCCGGCTTGTTCGTGCTGCAGCTACACAACACTTTATTTTGAAAGCCTTGCTTTGCAAGGCTTTCAAAATAACATTCCAAGTCGTGTACTCTATTAAATAGCCCCAATTTAATAGTCATTGTAAACCTCACCATTGTCTAACCAGCCTTAAATCATGTTTGACGCCCTTGCTGAACGGATGGAATCCGCCTGGAAAACCCTACGAGGACAGGACAAAATCTCTGATGCCAACATCAAAGAAGCACTGCGAGAAGTTCGCCGCGCTCTCTTAGAAGCAGATGTCAACTTTCAGGTGGTCAAAGACTTTGTCGCCGACGTGCAGACAAAGTCTCAGGGGGCCGAAGTGATTGCAGGCGTTCAACCCGCGCAACAATTCATCAAAATTGTCCATGACGAGCTCGTAGAAGTCATGGGAGAAACCAACGTTCCCCTGGCCACAGCAGAAACAGCCCCAACCATTGTCCTGATGGCAGGATTGCAAGGAACAGGGAAAACCACAGCGGCTGCCAAGCTTGCCTTGCACCTGCGCAAACAAAACCGCAAATCCATGCTGGTGGCAACAGACGTTTACCGCCCAGCAGCAGTGGATCAGCTGCTCACCCTGGGCAAACAGATTAACGTACCCGTGTTTGAACTGGGTACCGATGCAGATCCAGTCGAGATTGCTCGGCAGGGAGTGGAACGAGCGAGAGCAGAAGAAATTGACACGGTCATTGTTGACACTGCCGGTCGCCTGCAAATTGACCAGGATATGATGGCTGAACTGGCTCGCATCAAAGACATCATCCAGCCCCACGAAGTGCTGTTAGTGGTCGATGCTATGACCGGACAAGAGGCGGCCAATCTCACCCGAACCTTCCACGAACAAATCGGCGTCACTGGTGCCATCCTCACCAAGATGGATGGCGACTCTCGGGGTGGAGCTGCCCTTTCTGTGCGCCGCATTTCTGGACAACCGATCAAGTTTGTGGGGGTTGGTGAAAAGGTAGAAGCCTTGCAACCGTTTTATCCCGAGCGGATGGCATCGCGAATTTTGGGCATGGGGGACGTCTTGACCCTGGTGGAAAAAGCCCAGGAAGAAGTAGATATTGCCGATGCAGCTAAATTGCAGGAGAAGATCCTCACCGCCAGTTTCGATTTTACTGACTTCCTGAAGCAGACGCGCTTGTTGAAAAATATGGGTTCTTTGGGTGGCGTGATGAAGTTGATCCCAGGGATGAACAAGCTCACAGACGATCAGTTGAGTAAAGGAGAAACCCAACTGAAACGGGCGGAGTCAATGATTAATTCAATGACGAAGGAAGAGCGCCACAATCCCGATCTGCTGTCTGGTTCTCCCAGTCGCCGCCGCCGCATTGCCCAAGGAGCCGGATACAAGGAAAGCGATGTAAGCCAGCTGGTCAGCGATTTTCAACGCATGCGCACCATGATGCAGCAAATGGGCATGGGTGGGGGATTCCCAGGTATGGGCGGGTTCCCCGGTATGGGTGGTGGGTTCCCAGGCATGGGCGGCATGGGTGGCGGCGGCGGTCAGCAACCTCAAGCGGGTTGGCGAGGCTACCCAGGTGGGACTCAGAAAAAGAAAAAGAAGAAAATGAAGAAGAAGAAAGGATTCGGGACGCTTTAGTTAAGGTGTCAGGTGTCAGGTGTTAGTTCGGTAGTGGCATGACATGCCTAAAATTGTGTAAATTCGTAGTAGGCACTTTAGTGCTGCCGAGGTCTATCGAGTAAAGATTATAGCCCTTGCGATAACCTAACTCTATTGCACTAAATTAGCTATGTCAGTCCAGTAGGGTGTGTTAGACGATAGCCGTAACGCACCGTGGATATGTCTATTAGGTGAGCGTTACAGCCTTTTCACAGCCCAGCTCTTATTGCCCTAAATTAGCTGTGTCAGACCACTACAATTTATCCAACCTTTTATGAAAACCTTAGCCGCGCAGAGTATAGAATCTTGCAATTATTCAGTTCGGGATGCTGTTTGTTTGTTGTCCATTTGGGTGGCGATAAATACCAGGATGCCGTAGAGCACAAAACTCTCGCCGATCAGTTCCAAACATTCCTCGAAGGCTACTCGGAGCGCTTCGGCGAAAATAGCCAGGGTTTCGCTGGACTGAAAATGTGTTTTCAAGAGTGGGGACAGGATTGCGGTGCTGAAAATTTCGCTGCCGAAGCCACCGACCATGAAAATACCCATTCCCAATAAGGCCAGCAAAGAGGGACGACGGTAGCGCTGCCAGAGGGCGATGAAGTCGCGGTGAAAGGCGACCGGGATCGCGATCAGGGCAAAAACGTAGAAGCCGATCCAGAAGTCTTTATTCAAACTGGGGAACAGGGCCGCAGTTTTGAGGTGGATTTTGAAGACCTCGTCGATGGAGCCGTAGAGCGCAAGGGTAGCGATCGCACCGACAAAGCCTTGCGAGGGACGTCGTGGCGATCGGTGGGATTGGAATAGACAGAAGAGGAGCGCGATCGCGCCAATCGAGAACAGATGCGCTGCCTGCAGCCAGGACGGCAACGACATCGCCCGATTCAGATCGAACAAGGGAATCACATCGCCCGTCAGCAACAGACTCCCTAAATAAATTGGTGCCAGCGCTATTTCAACGGCAAGCAAACCAATCAACAGCCAGCGACTAGACTGCAACCAAGACCGCTTCGAAACCTTCACAGCACAACTTTGCATGACGTTTGTAGAGCATAAACAACTATCGCTTAAATATTCATCATGCAAATTCCTTGATTTTTTGGCTTGAGAGTTCATTGTTCATTGTTCATCGTTCATTGTTCATCGTTCAACCACGAGCAATGAACCATTAACCATGAGCAATGAACCCTCAACCCTCAACTCTTCTGTCCAGATCGTGCCTGTTTTATCATCTCAATCAATGTGTAATGAGCATCCTCTGAATCTTTCAGGTTCGGGTTGAATAAGATCCGCACAGGTATCGCTGTCCCATCAATCTGAGCGCTCAAATCCATGCCTTCAGCATCGATCGCGTTCATCACAGCTGAGGTGGCATCAGGCTTGCTACCAAATGTTTGGGCATAGAGCAATACTGCATCTGCATGGTCTTCGTTCATATGCTTGCAGATGCGATCGCTAACTTCAGGAGAAAAAGGATCGGCCATAATGTCAATTTCCAGAAGGAGTAATGATTAACTTGGCGGTTAGCCGTTAGAGATTAGCAATTCGCCAATAGCTCATATTCGTGAATCGCTTTTCATTCTACTGGACTGACAACCGATGATGGCGTTGGGAACACGACTTGGAAGGTTATTTTGAAAGCCTTGCTAAGCAAGGCTTTCAAAATAACCTGTTTTCTAGTGGTGTTATGAAAGAATAGGATTTAGCGCCCCTTTAGGGGCGCTAACCTTCCAAGTCGTGTTGGTAATTTAAGGGATGAATGGAGACAGATGGAACAGGGCAATAGGGGCTTTAGCCCCTATTACAAAACAAACCTTTTAACTTGATGACTTTCAAACCTGATTTCATCGTCGCCGAGCCAGGACGAAGCGATCTATCCCAGCCAGATCGGGATGAACTTGGATATGGCAATAATGGCCCTGCCGTTGCAACAGCTCAACCACTATTGGGGCTTGATCGATCATCAATTCAACCAACCAGATGCCCCCTGGATGCAAATAGTCGGGTGCTGTTTCGATCAGATGGCGGACGCAGACCATACCGTCCGGGCCGCCATTGAGTGCCAGATGAGGTTCGTGGCGAGCGACTTCGGGTTGCAACTGAGGCAGCATGCTTTCCGGAATGTAGGGTGGGTTGGACACCATGCCGCTCACTTGATGTTTGAGATGATTCAGGGGTTGCCACCATCCTCCCTGATAAAACTGAATTCTGTCTGCAAAATTCAGGTGTTGAGCATTCTCTTGAGCCACCTGTAATGCCCTGGCACTAATATCAACGGCGTGGAGGGTGGCAGCAGGAAAAGCGTCTGCCAGAGCGATCGCGATCGCACCGCTCCCTGTTCCTAAATCTACCCACTGCCCTTCGTTTAAAGGCTGACACCCAGATCCGTTGCCCGTATCTCGTACCGCTGCCACAGCCAGATCGATCAGACATTCGGTTTCCGGGCGCGGGATCAAGACATCAGGCGAAACCGTTAAGGAAAACTGACGCCAGTGTGCAATCCCTATCAGGTATTGAATTGGCATCCGACGTTCTAGACGCTGCTGCCAGCGTTGATTCAATTCTTGCAAAGAGAGCTGTAGCTCGATCTGGGGCCAGTCTTTGAAGGAGTCCAGATGCAGGGCTAGCCGATCGAGACCGGCAAATTCCTGCAGCAGCCAATCCATTTCCTTGAGAGGGATGTTGGATGCGATCGCAGCTGCCTGAGCCTCTTGACGCCACTGCCACAACTCTATGCCCGAAACGCTGTGATGCTGATGGTTCATGGTTGGGTGTTCATTGTTAAAGGTTCATCGTTCATTGCGGATTTCCCAACCCCGAACGATGAACCCTGAACCCTGAACTATTACTATTGTCACTGGGAGTTGATAAAATCCACAGATTCCTGCGGAGGGATCAACCAAACCCGATCCAATTGTGGGTTGCTATCCTTGCGGAATGTCTCAAGCACCCCTTCCAGATCCAACACTTGAATGGTGACCGTATCTGCTAGATCCGGCTTTTCGCGCTTGAAGCGGTCAATCATCGACTGCAATTCCGCCTGGTTAAAAAAGAACGGAATAATCTGTTGGTCATCTTGCTGCACCGTCAAATATCCGCCCTGGGTTCCGCCCCTGGCAGCAAACAGCGGCACACCATTAAACACCTCAATCTCAGATTTATTTTCCTTCTTCCGGATCTGGTTGATGAGCGAAATGGCACTGTTCACCTGATCTTCAGCAGGAACGTAGGTAAATTCTAAATTCTCCTGATTTTCCTTTGCTTCCAGTGCCAGTTCGTAAACTTCGCTCATCCGCACAGGCACTACCTTTACGCTCCCGGCTAGGGTGGGGTTCGAACTCCTCAGTCGGGTAATAAACGCCTGAGCATCGGCCTGCTCAATAAAAACACCGGCAACAGCAATGTTGCCTTCTTCGCCATTCTTAGAAGAGGCAACTAACGGCGAACCATCGCTATCTGTTATAGTAAAAACAGGCACCGAGAAAAGCTTTTGAAGAATCTGCTCTTTTGTGAGCGCCAGCGCCTGGGTTCCCGTTAAAATAAGCGATCCCAGGAGGGTAGTGCCCACCAGACCTAATGTTGTGCCCCAGCGAATCCAAGGTTTCATAACGTTACTCCAGCATCCAAATACTGTATTTATGAGGAGGATCGATCTTGAAAAGAATCTTAACTCGTAGTTATCTATCTTAATCGCCTCTTCAAAAAAATTCCACTAGCCCGTTCGTTAGCTGCTCAAAGCCACCGATTCAGGCCAGATTGCTGCCGTCCATGTTGCAAAGTTGTAGATATTCCCTGGCGAAGTTCAAAGCGAAACATGGACAGCCATGCAATCCACTATCCTGCCTTGACAGCAAGCGATCAGAAAGAGTTCCACAATTGGTTCATTGTTGGTGGTTCATTGTTGGTGGTTCATTACAGTTAATCGGGATGACAGGATTTGAACCTGCGACATCCTGCTCCCAAAGCAGGCGCGCTACCAAGCTGCGCTACATCCCGGATGTTGCAATCATAGTATAGCTCAGCTTGAGGATGGAATGTCAGAGTTCTGGATCAAAACAAGTGGCACCTGGATTAATGCGCTCACCGTTTTGTTGGGCACAGGTCTGGGCCTATTACTCCAAAGTCGTTTACCCAAACGGATGCAGCGAATTTTGACCCAGGGGGTGGGGTTGCTCACGCTCTGGCTGGGTTTCACGATGGCAGGCAGTTTAACCCAGGCGTCAGCGGGACGAGTAGATGGGGTGATTCTGGGACTGCTGGCCATGGTAATGGGGGGCATTCTGGGAGAATGGTGGCGGTTAGAAGAACGGCTGGCGGCGATTGGCGATGGCTTAAAGGCGCGTTTTCGCAGCCGGGGCAGCTTCACGGAAGGCTTTGTGGCGGCGAGCGTATTGTTTTGCGTGGGCCCGCTGACGGTGCTGGGGTGTTTGAATAATGGTTTGAGCGGCGATAATAGCTTGCTGACGTTGAAGGCAACGATGGATGGGATTGCCTCGATTGCCCTGACGGGTACCTATGGAATTGGTGTAGGCTTTTCGACACTGGCCATCTTGCTCTATCAGGGGGGGTTGTCTCTGGCGGCGGGCGCGATCGCAGGTTTTCTGCCCGATCCCACCACCGATCCGCGCATTTTCCTGGTGACTGGCGTCGGCGGCCTGGCCATCATCGGCATCGGCTTGAACCTGTTGGAAGTAGCGCGAATTCGCGTCGCGTCTTTTTTGCCCGCCCTGGCCTTAGCACCACCGATTTACTGGATTGCCAGCATCATCGGTTGAGTTTCGGATCCCTGACATTTTTATTGGTGGCACGACTTGGAAGGTTATTTTGAAAGCCTTGCTCCGCAAGGCTTTCAAAATAACCTTTTTCCCGTTCTGGTACGAAGAAATGGGGGTTAGCGCCCCCCTCGGGGGGCGCTAACCTTCCAAGTCTTGTTGTGGATGGGTTAGAACCTTTCAGTTTAGTAATATCAAGATTGAAGATCTAAAATTTTAAATTTAAAATAAAAAGCAAACGAATGTAAGGTAATGGATAACATAAAATATCCTTTTTGTTAGAGTAGTGATAGATTGGCATAATTTCAGACCTTTTGGATTTGAGTACAATTTTGAGCAAGACAAACTCGCTGTCCACAGCATTACTTTTGCTGAAGCCGTACAATGTTTTTTTCTAGCTACACAGTACGTCGTAACCAGTCCTATCGCGATCGCTATCAATTAATCGGCAAAACCTATGGTGGACGTCGGCTTAAAATCATCTTTCAGCTCAAGCCAGATCGTGTTGTTCGTATCATTACAGAATGGCCACTATGAACCCAACACCCTCTATCCCTCTACCATCGCTCTCTGAGGAAGACATTAGCAAGTAGCGGCTCAAGCCAGCGACGATTCTGCCTGGGAAGCCCCTGTATAGTGCATCAAGAGGTAATGTCTGTCTCTAATCCCTGGCGATCTGGCAGCAAAAGCGACCTTCCTGGCAAGATTGCATCAAGTAGAGAATGTTGAAGCCTGGATTGTGGGTTTAATTCAAGCGCACGTTGACTTGGAAGAAGCCGCTTTTTTTGCCAGCAAGTGCCTTGATATCTTATCTGATTCCTGACACGATAGGCAACTTTGCAATCTTCCTCACCAGCAAGGTTGATGTCATGATGGCTGCAATCTGCGAAAGGGTGGAGCGCGATCGCGAACTCTCCCCAAAAACCTGCAATGTAACAACCTCAGCACAACTGCCGACATTGACCTACTAACCTGGGATCTTCCTGCTGCCCAATTCTTTAGACGTCTCCATCTTCCAGACGGTTGCGTAAAGTCGCTAAATCGTTGCGATATTGCTCCAGCAGTTCCTCCAGATCTGATATTTGTTTTTGAGCCTGTTCCCGTTGCTGGCGATCCTGCTCAGCCTGCTGCTCAGCCCGCTTCCGTTGCTGGCGATCCTGCTCAGCCTGCTGCTCAGCCCGCTTCCGTTGTTGTCGTTCCTGTTCCACTTGCTGCTCGGCAACCTGACGCTTGTTGCGCTCTTCAATGGCATCCTCTTGTGAAATCGGCACCAGATCGCCTGCGGGCGTAAAAAAGCGCAGCTGGTTTTCGTGGATGCCGACAAAGAGATCGAGTTCTGCGCTCCAAAGATGCCCTCTGGCATTTGCCGGAATAGATTGATACTTACCATTGACTAATTTGAAGCCCGCAAACTCCAGCGTCCAGGGATGAAACCAGAAATACTCTGGTGTTTTGAACGTGTTCTGATAGAGACTCTTTTTGTCCGTGCGATCGACGTTCGCGGTGCTGGTGGAGAGAATTTCGAGTATCAGATCGGGAAAGCGATTGTTTTCCCTCCAGACCATCCAGCTTTTACGGGGATGCCCAGATACATCTTTGACCAGAAAAAAGTCCGGGCCGCTGAACCGATGAGACCCCTTTTTCTTTTGTTTCTTCTCGTAATAAATGCTGATGTTTCCGGCCACAAAGAAGCGACTGCGTTCCTGCCACCACCATTTCAGGCAGGCAATCAGCAGTGAAATTTGCTCCATGTGCAGGGTACTTTCCATCTGGGGTTCGTCACTCCACCATTCATCGTCTTCATCAGGCAGGGAGACCCATGAAGGAACTGCAATGAATGGATCGAGATCTTTGGCCAGAGACATAATCGGCAGCAATAGGTGGGGGAAAACTATCTGATTTTAGTTTAGACGATTGCATAGAGAGCATCCAAGCGGGTTTAAGGCTGAATTTACATCAGTATTGAATTTTGAAATGCGAACCTGACGCGATCGATTGTGCCAGATAAAGCAATGAATAGTCCTCCAGAGGTCAGGAGCTTTGAGCGCGCGGGTGGAATCCGCACGCTCAAAAATCCTGACTTGTTTGCCACGACCAAGCAATGAATGTGCAGGTTTTGCAAGAATGGACAGGGATTGCGGTGATGCAGCCTGGCCATTGCACTTGCCTGATGTAAAGTCTAATTAAGAAAAGCAGCTCTCTGCATAAAACCAGCTCGCTTAATCTGAATCTGGATAGAGAGAGAACTTCTACGGACTGCTGTTATGGCCCAGGATTGGTCAGAATATGCCCAGGAGCTTTAGGGCCGAATGGCGCTTACATAAGCAGAAATTTAGGCAATTGTTAGGTTGGGTAGAGCGGAGCGAAACCCAATCTACACCACTGGATTCGATGGCAAACCGCTATAGTTCGAAGTTGGGGTTGTCGGGTGCAAAGTTGGGGTTGTAGTAGGGGTCGTATTTTAGCGTTTTGAAATAGTCTCCCCATTTTTCGGCTAGTTTGTGTCGTTCTTGGGGGCTGACGTTGCGATCGCAACGACTGGCCGATCCATAATGACATAACTGGGCATAGGGCGTCACCACATTGCGGTACCCCGCTTGATGGGCTTTTAAACATAAATCGACATCGTTATAGTTCAACTCAAAGTCTTCCTCTAGTCCGCCCAATTGCTCAAACAAAGCTTTACGCATCATCAAGCAAGCGCCAGTCACGGCGATATAATTGCGATTAACGACATTGGAGAAGCTATAGCCGGGATGACTGTTTTCGTAGTCATAAAAAACATGCATGGGATGAACCTCTGGCATGATCGCAACGCCAGCGTGCTGGATGTTGCCGTTGGGAAATAACAATTTTGCTCCCACGGCCCCGATGTCTTCTTGTTGGGCGAGTTCCAACATCGATTCCAGCCAATCTGCAGTTAACACCTGGGTATCGTCGTTGAGCAGGAGAATCATATCGCCTTCAGCATGGGCTGCGCCCAAATTGATGCGGGTAGAGAAGTTAAACGGGGCGCGATCGCGAACGAGCCTGATTCTACCATTCGATCTGCCATTTAACTGTTCTAAGATCGCATCAGGAATATCGTACCCATCCACAACGACGATTTCAAAATTCTCATAAGTACTCTTGGCTTCAATACTTTGAAGGCATTGCTCTAGCAAACAAATCGAACCTTCGCTAGTCTGGATTTGTTTCCCAGCACTGGGAATAATCATGCTGACTTTCGGTTGTACTTTGAGATCGCGACGGACGCGGAAAACGCCTGCTTGATTTGTTTCTTCGACATAACCTGGGTAAGCACTGCGCTCTAACATCGACTCCAGAGCCTTTTTCCCTTTGTGAAAAGCCCACGGTTTCGCCTCGACCCCAGACGCAGAAGACGCATCCAACGTTCGCCAATGGTAGAGAATTTTGGCAATATGATAAATCTTATTCGTCTGTTCAACTAAGCGTAAGACTAAATCGTAATCTTGTGCGCCATCATACTCGCTTCTAAACCCATTGATTTGCTGCACTAACTGAGTTCGATAGACGCCCAGATGACAGGTATACATCTGTGTGTGGAAATAGTCAGGCGACCAATCGGGTTTAAACGCTGGATCGCAATGATTACCTTGCTTGTCAATATGGTCTTCATCGGTATAGATAAAATCGGCATCGGGGTGCTGGTTAATCAGTTTCGCCACTTCAAACAAAGCATTCACGGCCAGCTCGTCGTCGTGATCTAGCAGGCAAACATACTCGCCTGTTGCCAGCGCTAAGGCTGAATTGCTAGCTGCAGCAATATGACCATTTTCGGCCCGAAAGACAACTCTAATTCTGCGATCGCGCTCCTGATACGCCTGCAAAAGCGGACGAACGTGAGGGGCAGACGAGGCATCATCGGCAATACACAGCTCCCAATGGGGATAAACCTGCGCTTGCACCGATTGAATCGCCTTGTCCAGCCAGACGGCCTCGACATTGTAAACTGGCAGCAGCACCGAAAATAACGGCAAATGCGACCAGTTTTCCATTTCCTGTGGAGCTGCCGCCGCAGAAAAACAATGGGTTTTGTACCAGTTTTGATAAACTCTCTTGCGCCACAGCTTCTTTTGCAGGCGACGCCAGACAAACGCGATCGCACGGCTTGTCCCCTGCTCTTGCTGAATCGACTTCAGGACAGCCCATTTATCGGCAACTTTGCGGGCAAACTTCCCCAGGTTCATCTCGTTCAATCCATTTCCTACTGAGTACTCTTTCTGTTGGTATTGAGATTAATGTGAATTCGGATGGAATGCGATCGCATCCCCCTTCGCCTTGCCCTACAGCAGACAACCCTACCTCCGGTCAACCGCCGTACCTGGCACCCACGGCCCGACCGCCGCCTCCCCCTGCCCTTCCCGCTCCGCCAGCTCCAGATTCAGCGCCAGCAATCGTTCCAGCAGGTCGTCCTCAGCGCTAAATCCATAGGCTCGCAGCACCAGATCGTCTAACTGCCTGTGCAATTGATACAGCTGACTGGCCGGTTCCTCAAAGTAGGCATTGTAGAGTTTCGTGATCCCCCACTGCTTCGCCTCCATCTGCTCGCTGCGGTACTCGTGCAACGCGATCGCTTTAGCCCGGATCCGCTCAACAATCTGGGACATGGGATTTTGAGGAAAAGGAAAAGTGAGAAAGCATGTGGTGTTGGTATAACGGATTCTGTCTTCCAATGTCGAACTTTGTGCTTGTACCCAAATCCTGTGCGGTGCAGAAACTAAAATTCCAAGTATGTAATAGTCATCCGACGCAATGACCATGTTCGCTTCACATGGAAGAACTTCTCCAATCACAGGTTGGAAGATGGCCCATTTTGATATTTTCGGTACAGCAAAATAATGAGATAAGCCCTTAATTGACTTTCGCATTTTGAAAGCTGGTTCGCCAAACTTCCACCAATTCTTTCGTCTAGACTCTCTACGATTCTTATTTCTTTCTGGCTTGACAGTTTTTTTCACTCTCTCAAAGGGCTTTTGAAAGGCTGAAGCATCTTCAACTGTCAAAAAATTTAAATCGATCGCATATTGCAGCTTCTCATAGGGATGAATAAGGCTTCTGCCATCTACCATTTGCTTCAAAACCTCAGAGTTTTTCGGATCTGCTTCTATCCATGCGTCAACTTCTTCTCTACTGACAATAAAGCCTTTATTGTGCAGCTCACAAGATTGAAAAGAGAAATTTTTATTAGAAGCCAATTTCTTAGCTCCATGCACTGATGTTTGTGTACTTAAGGATGTCGATATCCTCTTTACAAGGACATTGTCTAAGAACAAAGATTTAGGTTTCTCCCTTGACCAGTTGACGATACTAACATGAACATCTGCATCTCCAGACCATTCCTGAGTCGAGATAGCATCATAGATATAGCCCCCTTTTTGAACAATATAATCTAATCCTGCTTCCCGACTTTGGATTTGGGAAATAGAATTTGTTCCGACTAATCCAGCTCTGCCTTTTATGTTGAGGTTGTCTCCTGTTTTCCGAAGCCAGAAAACACAAAAATCCACTTGCCCTTTGACATCAGCAAAGGTTTCATAAATTCTTTCTGTATATTCATCGCCAAGCTCTCTCCTCAAGTTTCTTCCGCCCAAAAATGGCGGGTTGCCAATAATGGCGTCGGCTTTTGGCCAGTCTGTAAACAAGGCGTCCTGACAGGCGATGTTGCGGTCCAGGGTATCCAGGGGTAAGGCAGGTTCAAATAATCCCAGGCGGTCGATGGCGACTTTGCGGGCAATCATTAGCGTCACCCGGGCCAGCTCGACGGCGAAGGGGTTGTTGTCGAGGCCAAAAAACTGCAGCGGCGTCACGAAGCCCATCTGGATTTGCTCCCGGGGCGATCGGCGTCGTTCGGCGATTGTGTCCAGCAAGTCTTGTTCGATTTGCTTCAGCTCTTGATAGGCGATGTAGAGGAAATTGCCAGGACCGCAAGCGGGGTCGAGTACGCGGTAATCCTGGAGTTCCAGTTGCAACGCTTCTAGCTGTTTGATCGTGGTGGCCCCTTCAAGGCGCTCTTCCCAATAGCGAGAAATGGTGGGCCGGACGATCTTCATGATGTCGGCTTCGGAGGTGTAGTGGATGCCGTAGGCGTGGCGTTCTTCGGCGTCGATGGCGGATTCAAAGATGTTGCCGAAGATGGCGGGTCGGATCTGGCTCCAATCTTCCAGGGCAGACTCTTCCAGAAACTTCAGTTCCTCAGGGCTGAGGGCGATCGGATGAATGGTTTTGAAAAGGCTGCCGTTGAAATAGTCCACCCCCTTGAAGCGGCCAGCGGGGGGCATCCCAGGGGTGTTCATGGCTTGAAAGAGTCCGGTCAGAACGTCGTAGGCGCTTTCTCCTCCCAGGCAGTCTTGCAGGCATTGTACGAATAGACTGTCGGGCAGCAGGCCCCGATCTTCGGCAAACATAGCCAGGACGCATTGCAGGATGAAGCGCTGGGCCACCAGGGCGTCAATGCCCCGTTGTTTGAGGCCGACCAGAAGCTGACCCATGCGCTGGGCGGCGTTTTCGGTGACCTCAACCTGATTATTATGGAAGATGGGTTTGCGGTTTTCCAGTTCCATGAAGGCCAGGGCGCTGGCTCGTTGGGGCAGGTCTTCTAAGGCGATCAGGTCGATGGGGGTGTCGATCTGGGTGTCAAAGTCGTAAATCCAGAATTGGTCGAAGTTGCAGAGCAGCACGTAGCGCGGGCGATTGGGAACGGCCCGTTGCCAGTAGTCGAAAGCTTGGGAATAGTGTTTGCTCAAGTCGGCACCGCGCTTTTTCATTTCGATTAAGACGCGGGGTTTCCATACCAGGTCGGCAAATCCGGTTTTGCCTTTCTTGCTGCCCTTGCGGATGCGCTTTTCGTAAACAGCTCCGGCTTCGATGGCTCCTTCGTGGCCAAAGGCGCGAAAGAACCGATCGAGAAAGATTTGGGCTTCGCCTTTCTCATCGCCGGTCAGGTTCTGCCGACAGAATTGGACAAAGGTGTGAAGTCGGTCGGGGGTTGAGGACATCGCTTTTAGAGTCAAGGCATATTGGGAGTCAAGACATAGTGTTATCTTACCGACCTGGCATCAAAATTGACCGACACAGGGATAGATACAGTGCAGAACATCAGGGATCGCTTGCCGGAGCTGAGGAGCCTGACAGGTGTGTTCTCGTTAGAACTCAGAATTAAATAAAATTTAGATTGGATCTGTCGGGGCAATCCCTTGCGATCGCCCCGACTTGCGATCGTCCCGATATGACAGGGTACCCACAAGGAGCACCCCTACAGGTTGCCCAATGATTAAATTCTCATTCTTTATCGATGAACGCCGCCTAATTTTAAGTGAGGCAATTGCAGAGTTGGTTAATGGGTAGTCGATCCCCAATCAATGAAAAGACAGCAGCCCGTGTAGAAATATGCCTCATCAACTCTAATGGAGTACACGAAATACAAATTCCCCTGGAGCAAGCCCTATGACTGCAATCATCCAACCTTCCCAGGATGTTCTCTACCCCCACGCTGATTGAACAACTGGAAGCCATGAGCATCGATCCCAATACCTTGATTTGAAAGACGAGATAGTTCTTTAGAGGGAAAGATTTTTGAGCGTGTGGGTGAAAACCGCACGCTCAAAAATCCTGACTTGTTTACCCCTACCATGTTTGGTTCACGACTTGGAAGGTTATTTTGAAAGCCTTGCTCCGCAAGGCTTTCAAAATAACCCATTGTTCCGTTCTAGCACGAAGAAATGGGGGTTAGCGCTCCCGAAGGGAGCGCTAACCTTCCAAGTCGTGTTTGGTTGATTGCTCGGTCTTGGTCAATGCCAACTCAACGCTGTAGTGATTCGAAGCGTTTTATCCTGCTGCCTTTCTCCGATATAGAAGTAGTATTGAATAGTATTGCGTTGAACTGCGTTCTATGAGTCTGTTTCGGAGTCTGTCTCGTCGCTGGATGTCAGGTTGGGCATCCTTCTTTTCCCTGGGAAAGATACTCTTTGGCCGCAAAGCCCAACAAAACGGGTGGCTTGTGGTGGTTTTGGTGTTGAGTCTGGTGTTGGTTGGCTGGACTGATCTCTCTCCCCAGGCCCTGGCTTCTCCCAGAGTTGCGTCCTCTACTTCCGCCGCCATCAAGCCCTATCTGGATCGGGTGATGGAACGAGTGACGGAGTTTCGTTTGGACAATGGCCTGAAGTTTATTGTCCTGGAACGTCATAAAGCACCTGTGGTTTCGTTCCAAACCTATGCCGATGTGGGAGGGGTGGACGAACCTGATGGTCAAACGGGGGTTGCCCATTTTCTAGAGCATTTGGCTTTTAAAGGCACAAAGCAGATTGGTACTCAAAATTATCGGGCGGAGCAACCGTTGCTGGATCGTTTGGATCGGGTGTTTGAGCAACTTCAGGCTGCCAAGACTGCTGGTAAAGAAGCTGAAGCTAAACGATTAGAAGCAGAGTTTAGCGACCTGGAGAAAAAAGCAGTCAGTTACGTTAAGCAAAATGAATTTGGCCAGATTGTTGAGCAAGAAGGGGGGGTGGGCATCAATGCCTCGACTTCCCCAGATGCAACTCGCTACTATTACAGTTTCCCAGCCAATAAGCTGGAGCTGTGGATGTCTCTGGAGTCAGAACGCTTTTTGGATCCTGTGTTTCGGGAGTTTTATAAGGAGCGAAACGTCATTCTAGAGGAACGACGGTTGCGGGTTGATAATTCTCCGATTGGCCAGATGATTGAGGCGTTTTTGGATAAGGCATTTCAAGCACATCCTTATCGGCGTCCGGTGATTGGATACAATCGCGACATTCGAGGGTTGACACGCCAGAATATACAAGATTTTTTCCAGACCCATTACATTCCCAGTAAGTTAACGATAGCGATTGTCGGAGATGTGGATCCGGATGAGGTGAAGCGGCTGGCTAAGACGTACTTTGGTCGTTTCCCGGCAGCTTCGTTACCGTCGGATGAAATTCCGGTTGAACCGCCTCAGCGCCAAACGCAGCGACTTTCTGTGGAACTGCAGTCTCAACCCTGGTATTTGGAGGGATATCATCGTCCAGCGATGAAGCATCCTGATGATGTGGTTTACAGTTTGCTGACGAGTATCCTCAGCGATGGGCGCACTTCTCGCCTGTATAAATCGTTAGTAGAAGAACAACAATTGGCGCTGACGGCTGAGGGATTAAATGGATTTCCGGGTAACAAGTACCCGAATTTGATCCTGTTTTATGCGCTCACGGCACCCGGCTCTAATATGGATGAGGTGGCTGCGGCGCTGCGGGCTGAAATCGAGCGGCTGAAGACAGAACCTGTGTCGCAGCTGGAACTAGAGCGGGTGAAAACGCAGGCGCGTGCGAGTTTGTTGCGAGCGCTGGCCTCAAATCAGAGTATGGCAAGCTTGCTGCTGCAGTATGAGGTCAAAACGGGCAGTTGGAAGAATTTGTTTCGGGAGGTGGATGCGATCGCAGCTGTCACTCCCGCCGACATCCAACGGGTTGCTCAAGCAACATTTATCCCCCAAAATCGCACTGAAGGCCGACTCTTGTCTAAACCATAAACTGTTGAGGGTTCATTTTTCATCGTTCATGGTTGTTTTTTCATCGTTCATGGTTCATGGTCAGTCGCTCGATGAACAATGAAACACGATCCATGAGCAATGGACGACAAACAACGAACAATGAACAATGAACAATAACCAATAAACAAAACACAATGAACAAAACACAATTAAGAGTGTTGGGCGCTGTTTTAACTGCACTGTTGGTAATATTCCTCCGGTTTCCAGCAGCAGCAGCTCCCGCTAAACACTACACAGATCTGACTTTTCCCCCATTACCGGAGATCCAACTGCCAGAGTACAGCCGCTTTCAGCTTGACAATGGCATGGTGGTCTATTTAGTGAAGGACCGAGAACTACCTCTGGTGAGCGGCAGAGCACTGTTCCGCACTGGCGATCGCTGGGAGCCAGCCGATCAGGTCGGTTTAGCAGCACTGACCGGAACGGTGATGCGGACAGGAGGAACTGAGCGTCACTCACCGGATGAACTCAATCAGCTGTTGGAGCAACGGGCGGCTTCAGTGGAAACGGGTATTGGTACTTCTTTCGGCAGCGCTAGCTTTAATGCTCTCAGTGAGGATGTGGAGGAAGTTCTGGGGCTGTTTGCGGAAGTGATTCGTCAGCCTGCCTTTACCGAGGCACAGATAGCACTGGCCATGAACCAGCGACGGGGCAATATTGCCCGTCGTAATGATAGTCCGAACTCAATCGCTAAGCGGGAATTCTATAAACTGATCTATGGCGATACCAGTCCCTATGCGCGGACTATTGAGTATGCGACCCTGGATAATATTACCCGTCAAGATATTGTTACGTTTTACCAAACCTATGTGCGACCGGAGAATACAATCCTGGGTATTGTTGGCGATTTCGATCTGCGGCAAATGCGATCGCTAATCGAAGCCCAGTTTGGCAATTGGCATCCCAATACAGCCAAAGCCCGGCAACAACCCTCCTTACCAGCGGTTTCCCAGCACCAGCAAGGGGGGATTTTTTGGATCGATCAGCCTCACCTCAGCCAAAGCTATGTTGAAATGGGTCATTTGGGTGGCCTGCTCAGCGATCCAGATTTTGCTACCTTAGATGTGCTCAATGGGGTAATGAATGGCTTTGGCGGGCGTTTGTTTAATCAGGTGCGATCGCGTCAGGGTCTTGCCTATTCTGTTTTTGCTGCCTGGAGTGCTAACTACGACTACCCTGGTGTGTTCGTTGCTGGCGGGCAAACCCGTTCCGAAACCACTGTGCCATTTATTCAATCCATTTTTTCCGAACTGGAAAAACTGCGCACTGCACCCATTACCGCCAAAGAACTTGCCTATGCAAAAAATTCTACCCTCAACTCTTTTATCTTCAAATTCCAATCTCCCGCTCAATTAATGTCGCGCCTGATGCGCTATGAATACTACGGCTATCCAGAAGATTTCATTTTCCAGTATCGATCGGCAGTTGAAACCACCACTGCAGCTGACGTCCAACGCGTCGCCAACCAGTATCTAGCTCCCGATCGCATTGTCACCTTAGTTGTGGGGAACGCCGCTGCCATTCAACCCCCTCTCAGCGTACTGGGTCAGGGCGAACCAATGCCAATCGACATTACCATCCCAGATGCCAAAAACGGTTAAAGGGCACTTGTTTTCAGACACCATTGAGGAAAAATAGTGCACTCCAAAGACACAAAGGGGACACAGCCATAGGGGTGGATTTTTGTGTCCGCGACTTAGATGGTTATTTTGAAAGCCTCGCGTCGCGAGGCTTTCAAAATAACCTATTGCTTTGGCAACTGGCACGAAAAGATGAGGGTTAGCACTCCCGTTGATTGCAATGGACTTTGGATAGTTATTCAAAATTCAGAACTCAAAATCTAAAATGCATTGTCCTTCTACATGAAGAGAGCTGACTCAGTTTTGATCAGTTGTTCACACGACTTGGAAGGTTAGCGCCCCCTCAGGGGGCGCTAACCCCCATTTCTTCGTGCCAGAACGGAAAAATAGGTTATTTTGAAAGCCTTGCTCAGCAAGGCTTTCAAAATAACCTTCCAAGTCGTGTGTTCAAGGGTTGAAAGACAGCAAAATCGTTGTCCGAGTCAAAATTGCTGCAAGTCTTGTGCAGCACGGGAACGCTCTTTCAGACTGGATTGGCTTTATCGGTCAGGGTCTCAATCAAGAGATCCATTGTTCTCTGCCGATTGGTGAGGAAAGCGTCGCATTGTTGTAGATGATTGACAGCAGCTTCGAATTGGTCAAAGACTTCCGCCAGTTGTAGTTCGCCAGTCTCAATGCGAGTGATAATGGACTCAATTTCAGCCACAGTTTCTTCGTAGTTCCAACTTTCGGGAAAGTGGAATTCTGTTGGGCTGGGTATGAGATCGCTGTTTCCTGGGGTTGGCTCGATCGAGCTGCCATCGGTAGGGCCATTCATCATCGACTCCTGGTGCAGGTATATGACAACAAGGACTCAAGACTCGGTTGCCTGGATTTCGGTAATTTTGACTTGAATTTTACCCTCACCCAACTGGATGTCCAACGTTTCACCAAGGTTGAGCCTGTCGGCTGAACGAACAATCTTGTCTGCTTGACGCACAATGGCATATCCCCGTTTTAACACTGCTTGCGGATCGAGGGTGGATAATTTCTGTTGAAGCAGCTGACAATGCTGAGCGGCTTCATACATCCGTTGTTGGGAACTGCGCAGGAGCTGCTGGCGACGCCAACTGTTAGTCTGGATTTCGCGATCGAGCTGTTTGTCTAGACGCAGCCGTCGCAATCGACTCCGCAGTCGCCGCAGCTGCTCGAAAGCAGAGCGGACTTGCTGGCTAGTGGCACGGTGCAGGTCGATGGTGCGCTCTTGATGTTCGCTATAGAGCAGGCTCAGTTTTGGGACGGCTTGTTCGGCAGCAGCAGTGGGAGTATGAACGCAAACATCAGCTGCTAGATCGGCAAGAGATTCATCCCGTTGGTGACCAATGCCAGCAATGATGGGAATAGGACAGCTTGCGATCGCGCGCACCACGCGCTCATCATTAAAACAATCCATATCTTCAGTTGCCCCACCACCGCGAGAAACAATCAACACCTGAGCGCGACCATCTTGCTCTACCCGATGGATCGCAGTCACAATCGAAGCTGGAGCCCGTTCCCCCTGCACGAGCGCTGGAGAAAACAGCACCTGAAGCCCTGGATATCGCCGTCTCAACGTTCGTTGGATATCGCCCCAGGCTGCAGCCTGAGGCGATGTAACTACGCCAACAACCTGGGGATGTTCTGGTAATGTCCGTTTCCGCTGGGGGGCAAAGAGTCCTTCTGCCTCTAAACGCTGTCTCAATTGTCGGTATCGCAGGGCTCGCAACCCCTCCCCTGCCGGTAAAGATTGCCAGACAGCAAGCTGATACTGTCCCCGAGGTGCATACAGGCGAATGCACCCCAGGACAATTAACTTTTCTCCAGGTACCGGCAACTCTGCCAGTTTGTGAACCTGATTATTCCAGACAAGGCAATTGATTGCTGCACTGGCATCTGGGTCTTGCAAGGTGAAAAATAAGCCGCTGCGGTGCCGGGTGGCACTGGAGACTTCCCCAATCACCCAAACTTGCTGCAGAGCATTATCTTGCTCCAGAAGCATTTGAAGATATGACGTCAGCCCTGCTACCGACAGGACCGTTTCTGAAACTGCTGTATTAGCCAGTGATGAAATCATTGTTCATCGTGCATTGTTTGGTGTTCATTAATTTGGTGTTCATTGTTCATTGCTCGTTGTTTATTGCCCATTGTTCATAGATGTTGGTAAGCTTTGCGGGTTTCCAATCGGAACCCTCAACAACGAACCCTCAACAACAAACCCTCAACCATGAGACATCCCAATTATGGCAACACTTGGAAGTTAAATACTGTGCGATAGGAACAAACATCACTTGGAATATGATTTTGAAAACCTTGCGAAGCAAGGTTTTCAAAATAACTGAATTTTTTAGTGTTGGCACAAAGAAACTAGGGGTTAGCGCCTCCACAGAGGAGGCTAACCTTCCAGATCGCGGACAAAAATATTAGGACTTCTGTACTAAAATATTGTTATTATCGCGATAAAGTTAAGAGGGATAATCATAACCCAAGAATCCAGGAATGAATCCCTCCCAAACTTGTCTGTTTACTTTACTCTATAAATTAAAGTAGAGTCTCTAGGAATTAAACATAAATTCAAGTAGAGTCTCCTTTAACAACCGCTTGCAAATCTTGCACAAATCCAGTCTTGAGGCACGAATGGCTACTGATACTGACAAATCTGGAAAGCAAAAAGCCTTGAATGTAGTACTCAATCAGATTGAGCGAACTTTTGGCAAAGGAACCATCATGCGCCTGGGAGACGCCACCCGTATGAAGGTGGAAACGTTTCCAAGCGGTGCATTAACCCTGGATCTGGCCCTGGGAGGCGGTTTGCCCAAAGGGCGAGTGATTGAAATCTACGGGCCTGAGAGTTCTGGGAAAACTACATTGGCCCTACATGCGATCGCAGAAGTGCAGAAAGCAGGGGGCGTGGCGGCATTTGTCGATGCTGAACATGCCCTCGATCCCACCTATTCTGCTGCTCTGGGTGTAGACATTGCCAATCTTTTGGTTTCCCAGCCCGATACGGGTGAAGCAGCTCTGGAAATAGTCGATCAACTGGTTCGGTCTACTGCCGTTGATATTGTGGTGGTAGATTCAGTTGCTGCCCTGGTGCCTCGAGCTGAAATTGAAGGGGAAATGGGAGACACCCATGTCGGCTTGCAAGCACGCCTGATGAGTCAAGCCCTGCGCAAGATCGCAGGCAATATCGGCAAAACTGGTTGTATTGTCGTTTTCCTCAATCAGTTGCGTCAGAAAATTGGCATTAGCTATGGCAATCCAGAAGTCACCACGGGAGGCAATGCCCTCAAATTTTATTCCTCGGTCAGACTAGACATTCGACGGATTCAAACCCTCAAGAAGGGAACCGAGGAGTTTGGCATTCGGGTGAAGGTCAAAGTGGCCAAAAACAAAGTTGCGCCGCCCTTCCGCATCGCTGAATTTGACATCTTGTTCGGTCGGGGGATTTCGGCTCTGGGATGCTTGATGGATCTGGCGGAAGAAACCAAAGTGATTATCCGCAAAGGAGCCTGGTATAGCTATCAGGGTGACAATATTGGCCAGGGACGGGATAATGCAGTTCGCCTGCTGGAAGAAAAACCTGAATTTGCCCAAGAGATCGAGCAGCAAGTGCGCCAGAAACTGGAACTGGGGGCTGTGGTGTCTGCTAACTCGGTTGCGCCCAGTGAAGTCGAAGCGGAAGGCGATGAAGAAAAGGATGCAGAAGATGCGGTAGAAGTCAAAGCTGAAACGGCTCCAAAGGCTCAGAAAACGACAAGGGGCAAGAGTAAGTCGGCGAGTGCCTAAACAGATTGAACCATGACGATGAGGGTTAATCCGAGAGAATTTTGGACAGCGGCCAGTTGTTCTCGGATCGCCTTGACTATTCCCTCTGTAGGTGCGATCGCAGTCAGCGTCCGGCTGCGATCGTCATAATCTAGCACGACAGAAGCCAGCAGACGTTGCAACGAATGTTATGAATTATGCCAATTCTGCGTTGGTCATGCTATTGATGATGGTACCGATTTAATTTTGAGATGCAACTGACGAAATTGGTGGAGTGCTTTCCTGGTCAGGCTTTCTTCAAGCCAAAATCGCAAGCTAAAATCCAAAATGGTATGAGATAGGCTTTGCCTGGTGCGATCGCAAAAGGAAATCAATCCTTAATTGGGTTCTCAGCCCAATTCGGTTTATTGTTTAAGAGAGGATCAGACGTTGCGATCGCGTTCGGTAGACGTCTGCCGCTCCAGAAACCGATCCAAAATGTCCGCTCGCTGCTTTGGATTTAAATGGGGCAGCTGATCGAGTTCGGATGCCTTTTCTCCAAACCCTTTTGGCCGCAAAAAAAGATCGGTATCCTTCTCATCGTGTTGCCCTGCGAACGTACGCTCGGTCACATCTGAGTCAACTTCATCAGCATCTGAGGCTGTACCTGTACCTTCATGTTTCGCCTTATCCTCCTCTGGGGGGACCGCTGGGGGGACAGTCGGCACAGCATTTTTCCTATTCCTTTCCAGGATTGTCATCAATTCAACTGGAATAGCGGGCAATGTGCGGCAGTTCTGGCTGATAAAAAACGAAAAGGCCAGACTGCCTAAACGAACCCGATCGCCATCTTTAAGCAAAATGCATTGTTTTATGGGTTCGCCATTCACAAACGAGCCATTGGTACTGTTGAGATCGACTAAATAAAATCCCTGGCCATCAACGTAATGAATCGCAGCGTGACGACGGGAAAGCCGTTTGTCTTGAATTGGGAGGGCATTGGCGCGATCGCGACCCACCACCCAAACCCCATCTGGCTGAAATAAACTTTGGGTACAGTCAGCCAGAAAATTCGTGACCAGATAGACTTGGGGAACCTGTACCACTCCTTGCACGTAACGCAAGCTGGTCCCTGCAAGCAGAGGAGTCTCTGAATCCTCTAGATTCAGAATCTCGTCCAGGAGACTTCGATTGTGTTCGTAAAGTCTGAGAAAGATCTGATAAAGCCCCAGTCGTTGATCCAATTCCATGTCTTTAGACAGACCCGAAAAGCCGCCAGAACAATAGGAAACTGTGTCTTAATGCAATCCTGCTTGTTTGCCGATCGTGCAACCCTAGCGTCCTATCCTACCCAAAAGCATCCCAACAACAGTCATGAAAGTAGGAACGAAATATTCATGAAGCTCTGTCAATTTTAGGCTCCAGGAGTTTATCCACGAAAAAAACGATACAGCTTGCAAATGAACGAGCGCTACCACTCCTATTTGGGAAACCAATTTATACCGTCTTTTAGCTTAGATCGTTCTTCATCCGATGGATAGGGGAAAATCAAAAGTTCTTAACATGGACAATCATCGATCAATGCTGGAACCAAGCTGTCAGTGCCAATGCCAGAGCATCAGCAGCATCATCTGGCCGCGGTATGTAATCGAGCTTGAGCTCGCGAGCCACCGCATCCTGGACTGCAGACTTGTCTGCATTACCGTAACCTGTCAGCGCTTGCTTGACCTGAGCCGGAGTAAACTCCACCAGCCCAACTTTACATTGGGCCAGCACGAGTAACAGCACGCCTCTGGCCTGAGCCACTGCAATTGTATTGCCCATGCGATAGAAAAATAGTTTTTCAATGGCGACCAGATCGGGTTTCATCTGCTGCATCAGGGCATGCAAATCTTCATAAATGATGCAAAGTCGCTCGCCCAAGTCAGTACGGGCAGGCGTTTTAACGACACCAAAATCAAGCAGTTTTGGAGGCTTAGCTAACGTTGATTGGCGCATTAAGCGATTCGAACCCGCTCCTGTTATGGCAGGAGCAGATTGACAAACAATAGCACCAAACCCCAGGATAGCGAGCCCTGGATCGAAACCCAAAATGCAGATTTCTGTTTTCATGAGTGCTTTTTATCTGGGATCTGGATTACAGGTTGAAAGAAGGCAGAGGGCAGAGGGCAGAAGGCAGAGGGCAGAGGGCAGAAGGTTGAAAATAGGGAATAGCGGGAAATTTTTACAGCATCTTACTAGAATTTTTGTATTGCCATAAGGATGGTATTGGGGCAGTTATATAGCACGAGTGAGAATCGATTGGGACATCGTAAAAGATGCACAACCAGATGCAGTCAAACCTTTCCCTTCTGCCTCCTCCCTCTGCCCTTTGCCCTCTGCCTCCTCCCTCCTGCCCTCTGCTCCCCGGAAACCTCTACCTGCTGAAAACAGATAACCTTGAATGATCCCATTGAAGCTAAATTATTCTAAAGAAGATTGAACAACAGTAAATTCAGTGAGAGAGTCAACACAGTCCGTTCTTTCCATTTAATCCCCCCTTTGCGATCGCACCCGGATAGAGGCCAATATGCCAAGAACCCAACGCAACGACAACTTCATTGATAAAACCTTTACCGTCATGGCAGACATGATTCTGAAGGTTTTGCCCGCCAACAAAAAAGCCAAAGAAGCATTTGCCTACTACCGCGATGGTATGTCCGCTCAGACTGAAGGGGAATATGCCGAAGCCCTAGAAAACTATGAAGAGGCCCTGAAATTAGAAGAAGATCCCTACGATCGCGGTTATATTTTCTACAATATTGGCCTCATCCATGCTAGCAACGGCGAACACGATCGAGCGCTAGAATATTACCATCAAGCGTTGGAACTGAATCCCCGTTTGCCCCAGGCATTAAATAACATTGCAGTAATCTACCATTACAGAGGCGAGCGAGCCGAGGATGCCGGTAACGAAGACGAAGCGGAATCCATGTTCGATCAAGCCGCAGCCTACTGGAAACAGGCCATTCGACTTGCACCCAACAATTACATCGAAGCCCAGAACTGGATGAAAAATACAGGCCGAATGACAGTAGATGTAGCGTTTTAGCCATTAGCTACGAACCATGAACCATGAACCATGAACCATCAACAAGATTTGATCGATCGCGAACAGGTGCGGAAAGTTGCTCAACTAGCCCGTTTGGAGCTTTTGCCGGAAGAAGAAGCCCAACTCACCACCCAGATGAGCAGTATCCTGGCCTATTTTGAGCAGCTGAGCGAGTTAGATGTCAGCGAAGTCCCTCCCACAACGCGAGCAATTGATGTCAGCAATGTGACTCGCACAGATCAGTTGCAGCCCTACCCTGAACGGAGTGCAATTCTAGAAGCTGCTCCAGATCAGGAGGGAGATTTCTTTAAGGTGCCGCAGATTCTGGGTTAATCTGAGCTGCATTTCAGCACTGTGAAAGATCTGTACAAGATAGAGAAGGTAGGAAGAGTGCGGTAAAGCATAAGAAGCTTCATGCTCAACACGCTTGATCTGTTGAGCGTGAGAGTGACAACTGTACGCTAAACAATCTTTATCGATCGGAATGGTTTTTGGATCGATGCATTAAGCTCATCTCGATCCGATTCAGAGTATAAGCCGCCCGCTTACGAACAAGGGGGTTTTCATCATAGAGTAATCCTTCTAATTCTGCGATCGCAGCTTCAGCATCTTCATCAAGCAGACTCAGCGCTTCAGCACCCCGCTGACGAACTTCTGGATTTTCATCCTTGAGCGCTTTTCGCAATTCTGGCAGTGCCACTTTCCCCATATGTCCCAGGGCATAGGCAGCCCTCTGACGAACATTTAGATCTCCATCGTGGAGTGCTTTCCCTAGTTCAGGAGTACTCTCTTGGGCCATTTCCCGCATACGTCCCAGAGCATAGGCAACCCTCTCCCTAAACTTCGGATTTTCATCCTTGAGCGCTTTTCGTAAATCCGGTACTGCTACTAGGGCCGCTTCAGAAACTTCTCCAATACGAGCCAGAGCCTCAGCAGTCCTCTGGCGAACCCCTGGATTTTCATCCTTAAGTGCTTGTCGTAACTCTGGCACCGCTCCCTGAGATGCTTCTCCGACCAGACTCAAAGCAAAGGCAGCCCTCATTCGCAAGTTGGGATTTTCATGCTGAAGGACTTCTATCAAAACATCAACGGGAAAAGGGTGGCACTGCTTCAAGACCTTCACCTTGCCTGGATGAGAAAGCGATGCATCCAATTGCGCTTTTACTTGATTCGCATCCAGGCACCATTCTGGTTGCCGTCCGTCCGTCTCACCGGACGCTTGATTGGTATGGGGACGCGCCTGCTGCTCTGAGCTTTGTTGCTGCTCTGAACTTTGTTGCTGCTCTGAGCTTTGCTGAAGGTTATATTTGGCTTCGAGCGCAACAAACAGCCGCTGTATCTCCCGTTTTGGGCCGTCAAAGTTAGTCTCTTCCAACGCGTTGTGAATTGTGGATATGACGTTGATAGTTTGTCTCAGTTCTTCTGAGGTCTCCGGTTGATGGTAGAGCGAATCAGAAATCCGTTTGAGCGCATGAGCTGACACCGCCCCAACTGTTGCGAACCATAAATTGCTTTTGATACGACATTCTTGACGATCGTCAAGCAGCTCAATCAGTGCTGGGATAGCGTCTTGACTGTGAACTCCAAGCTGGGCCAGGGCAAAAGTGGCGTTCCCACGAACATCTGCATTTTCATCTTTGAGCGTTCCGATCAACGCGGAAACAATACCTTTTGAGGTGGGTTTCAGATTTCCCAGAATGTTAGCCGCACTCTCTCGAACGAGGGGATCCTCATCAGCGAGCGCGACGAACAAAACGGGCATCATCTCTTGGGCAGACAATCTCGTCTGACTCAAAGAGATCGTCGCTGCCTTGCGTACAAACGGTACGTCATCCGCAAGGGCCGTCATTGACAGCCGCAGCATCTTCTGGGCAGGCAGTCCTACTTTACTCAAGGAAATGATAGCTGCCTTGCGCACAGAGGGAACTTCATCAGTCAGGGCTGTCATCAACACGGGAACAACGTCTTGGGCAGGCAATCCTATTTTGCCCAGGGAGATCGTTGCTGCCTCGCGTACAGAGGGAACTTCATCAGTCAGGGCCACCAGTAATGCAGAAACAGCGGGTCTAGATTCTTCTCTGATTCCTCCCAGGGCAAGAGCTGCTCCTTCACGAACAGTTTGCCTTTTATCCTGGAGAGCACTTTTCAGCTCTAAGACAGCAGAAGCAGCAATGCTTTCTAGAGTATAGATAGCGGTCTTACGAACCGCTGAATTTTTATCGTCGAATGTTTCAATCAGCGGTAGGACATAATCTTGTGTCGTTTCTCCAATTCGCCCTAGAAGGGCCGCAGTTCTCCAACGAATATCTGGATTTTCGTTGTTGAGGGCATCAATCAGCAGGTTAAGCGCAACTCGCTTCGACTGTGGGGAAACCGTCGTCAGACATGTCTCGAACGACTCTAACTCTCCCGCATCGTCGATCGCTGCTTCTAGTCGCTCTCGTACTTTCACTGTCTCCAAGCACCAAGCTGGTGCATCTCCTCTTGCCGCACTCTGTAAGGGGGATGAGTCTTCAAGCATAGCCCCAAATTGTGGTTCAACAGGGCTCATATCAAGATTTGATGGGTTCAGGCCGATGTTTGAGGGGGCGTTAGAACTACTGCTACTAAATTTAATAGTTTGAGTTTCAAACCCCTTGCCATATGCAATTTGAGCGTGCAGAGGCAATGCAAACAATATTGAGGCGTTGAGGGTGACCGTTAACAACAATCGCTCGGATCTCATGGGGAGTTCCTCATCGTTTGAACTTCTCTTTGGCAGTTCGGAATGGGCGTATCCAGTGTTTGGAGATGGAATAAATATACTACTATTAGAAAAGTCATCAACAAGGGATGTGCATTGGGCCCATCCCTGACAAGAAATTTTAGATATTTTCTATGCTAATCCTAATTGAACAGAATCACGCAGCTGCAATGTCGATCGAAAAACAGAACGTTGGCGCGATCGCAACCTTACCCCCATTAACCAGATCGGTCAGCACCAGCCCTCAATCGACGATCGATGTCTCAATCGCACTTCTCTAGCCTTTGTCTGCCTGATCGCCCATGTAGCTTGGTCTTCCAGATCGTTCAACACTTCTGCAAACCAGCTTGAGCAAAGCTGAAGTTGGTTCTGCACAGCGTCGCTTTGCTAAAGTTGACACTGCAGATACTTGCGCCGCTGAAGTCGGTTCCCGGCAAGTCCTGCTCCTGAAAAGATTGCCCGCACAGGTTCGCACTGCGAAAGTTACGTTCTCCAGTTTTGCCATAACTTTAACCTGGCTCAGGATGATGTTCTTTGATTGGTAGGGTGAAGTAGAACGTCGTTCCTACGCCGTACTCAGATTCAACCCAGATCTGACCGCCGTGGCGTTCGACGATTTTTTTACAGGTACACAGTCCAATGCCGGTGCCAGGGTATTTCTGAGAGGAATGTAGCCGTTGAAAAATCTGAAAAATGCGGTCGAATTGTTCTGACTTCATACCAATGCCGTTGTCGCGAACGCCAAACAGCCATTCGCTGACGTCCTCAGATGACGATTTTGCTTGTGGATCGTCGTTTCGGACGCTGGTGGCAAGACCAGATGCTGCTGCAGTGCGGAGATCGGTGTCGTCATCTAGAGCAGCCATGTGATGTTGTTGCTCGACTGAAATCTTTATCTGTGGTTGCTCGTTTGGTCGCTGAAATTTGATTGCATTGCTAATGAGATTTTGGAAGAGCTGGCCTAATAGGGTGCCGTTGGCGACGACAGTAGGTAGTGGATCGTAGGTGATGATGGCTCCAGTCTCTGCGATCGCGGCCTGAAGATTGGCGGTAACCCGCTCTAGAATCATCTGGCAATCAACGGGTTCGATGTTCTCCTTAGCAGCACCAACCCGAGAATAGGCCAGCAGATCCTGGATCAGTTGAGACATCCGAAAACTAGAAGTCTTAATGAAATCAATATATTGCTTCGCTTCGTCGTCACCATCCGACAAACAGCCAAGGGCGAGTAGATCGGCAGAGGTAATAATACTTTGCAACGGTTGTTGCAAGTCATGGGAAACCACATGGGCAAACTGTTCCAGATCCTGGTTGGACTGTTCCAGCTCCTGGTTAGAGTGCTCTAATTCTCTGTTTTTCTGCTGCAGTTGCCGTTGCAGCTTCCGGATCGTGAGTTGATTTTCGACCCGGGCCAGTACCTCTTCCACTTGAAAAGGCTTGGTAATATAATCTATGCCTCCGACTTCAAAGGCTTTAATCTTGTCCACCACTTCATCCAGGGCACTGAGAAAGATGACGGGAATGTCTCGGGTTTGTGGATCGGCCTTGAGCTGCTCGCAGACCTTATAGCCATCAATTTCTGGCATCATAATATCAAGCAAGACTAAATCCGGCAGGGTAGTTCGTGCTCCAATTAACGCCATTGCACCATTGATGGCACTACGAACTTCATAGCCGCGCCGAGTCAGGGTCGCAGACAAAAAACGCAGGTTATCGGGAACATCGTCAACGACTAAGATATTACCTTTGGGTGCATCGGCCTGGGAGTTGGATTCGGTTGCGCCAGCGATCTCGTTTGTTTTTTGTAAACTCATGCTTTGGGGGAATTCGATTGCTCATAACCTCATGTGAGGCTCAACATTTCCTTTGCTCATAGCCTCATGTGAGGCTCAACATTTCCTTGGAAGAGACGATCGTTATCCTTCTGTCACATTAAGGAGATAAAGCAGAGGGTAGGAATGCAAGAGGCGCTATCCTGATTGTACGCCTTTCATTCTATTCTACCGTTCCCTGTTCCTCCTTCCCCATTGCTCCTTCCCCCTTACAGAATACTGTTTGAATTCGTCCGTCGAACTCACATTATTGACGTTGGTAATTTAAGGGACACGACTGGGAAGGTTATTTTGACAGCCTTGCGGAGCAAGGCTGTCAAAATAACCCTTTTTCCGTTCTGGCACGAAGAAATGGGGGTTAGCGCCCCCGAAGGGGGCGCTAACCTTCCAATTCATCTTCATCCCTCGATTGACCAATGCACATTTATTGGACCTCCCGGTGCGTTAAATCCATAATGATGTCGAAGCGGAAGTTATGGGCTAAATCAGCTAACGCCCGAGCCAAGAAGCGATGTTCTTCAGAAATTTGCCTGCTGAGATCGAGGATGCGCGACGCATCCAGCTGTTGAGCAGCCTGGTGCAGCTGATCTACCCATAGCGCTGGCATGGCTGCAAGGGTGACCTTATAAGTGTCTAGTTGATGTTGCTTGACTCGCTCCAAGCTGTGGAATGCAGAATCTTTCGTGCTAGAGTGAGTGTCCTCTGCTGACCCATTACAGTCTGTCTGAACAAATTTTGCCCCTAAATGTTCAGTTAATTTTTCAACAATGGTGGCTTCCTGGAACGGTTTGCGAACAAAATCATCGCAACCTGCAGATAAAATTGCAGCTCGTTCTTCCTCAAAGGCACTGGCAGTTAAGGCAATGATTTTCGGGGTTTGACTGCCAGCCAGAGCTTTAATTTGTCGGGTTGCTTCATACCCATCCATCACTGGCATGCGCATGTCCATCCAGATGAGATGAGGTAGCCACCCTTTCCACACCTCTACCGCAACTTGACCGTTCTCTGCTTCCCGCACCTCAAAACCAAGAATCTCCAGCAGTTTTACCAGAAACTGTCGATTCATCCATTTATCTTCGACCACTAAAATGCGATATCTGGGCTGATTGGGTGCGAGTTTGCTGACGTGTCGGTAAGGGGCGGAAATGGAGGTGTCATCCGACTGAGCAAGATGAACGGGAAGATCGAATCTGAAGGTCGTGCCCTGACCAGGCTGACTGCTAACATCAATCTCGCCGCCCATGACCTGAACAAACTTCTGGCTAATGGCAAGTCCTAACCCTGTTCCCTGATGAGAGCGTTGACCAATCTTGGTTTGCACAAAGGGATCGAATAAATCTTTGAGTTCAGCAGGCGCAATTCCCGGACCCGTATCTTCGACTTCAAATAGTAGGGTCAGGTTTCGGGGTGCATTGCTCATGGTTAATGGGTCATTGTTCATTGTCTGCTTTGGGCTATGAACGATGAACGATGAACCCTCAACCCTTTTTACCCGCAACATAATCTGACCGTGTTGGGTAAATTTGATCGCATTGTCTAATAAGTTAATCAGGACCTGGCGCAATTTACCTTCATCGGTGTGGATGTAATGAGGCACAGCAGACGCGCACTCGAAGAAAAGCTGCAAGCCTTTAGTTGTGGCTCGCAAAATTAACATCTTTTCCAGGCTGTCGAGCAGGGAATAAAGGTCGAAGCTGTTGGCGTTCAAAGTAACCTGTCCAGCATCAATTTTTGACATGTCTAATACGTCATTAATTAAGGCCAGCAGATGTTCGCCATTGCGACTGATAATGTTGAGAGATTCTTGCTGGGAGGGGGTGAGAGCGGCATCGCGTCCCATCAGTTGAGTAAACCCAAGAATGGCATTGAGAGGGGTGCGCAGTTCGTGGCTCATGTTAGCCAGAAAGGCACTTTTCGCCTGGTTTGCCACTTCAGCAGCTTCTTTAGCATATTGCAGGGCTGCTTCTGTTTGTTTGCGCTCGGTAATATCAGTGTAGTGCTCTATTCGTCCTCCTGTGTAAAGGCCAACACGGATCGGTTGACTCCAGTGTTCCAGCCAGCGCTCTGCTCGCGTTTCATCTGGGAGAACATGACATTCAAAACTCTCTACATAAGTGTTGTTGGTGTAGGTGGCAAATACTTTACGAGTAAAGGTGTCTGCATCGGCAAAAATATATTGGATGCGATCGCAAATGAGTTGTCGTTTATCCAAACCAATCAGCTCTTCCCGCCGCAGGCCAAAGAACCGTTCCATGGCCTGATTCAGCCAGACCACCCGAAAGCTGGCATCCAGAATAAAGATCCCCACTGCTGAAGTATCCAGAACTTCTTCCGTCAGGGCTCGATATCTGGATTCGCTTTCGTGCAATGCTGCTTCTGCCTGCTTGCGATCGTTGATATCTTCAACCACCACAATTAGATACGGGTCGATTTCAGGCAGACTATCTTGCTGCTCGTTAGACCAGTCACGCACGAGCGATACCGTGACATTGACCCAAACAATCGACCCATTTTTACGAATGTAGCGCTTCTCAATTGAGCACGTCTGGATCCGATTTTCAAGCAAGGCTTGAAAATAATTTTCCGTTGCGAGCCGATCTTCAGGATGTGTGATGTCCAGATCAGTATGCTGCCAAAGCTCTTGGACAGAGTAGCCCACAATGTCATAGAGCTTCTGATTAGCTAAAAGCCAGGCCCCATCCAGACCCACTTGGGCGACGCCAACCGCCGCTTGCTCAAACAGGGAACGAAAGCGGGCTTCGCTGTGTTTGAGCGCAGCTGTACGTTCAACGACCTTAGCTTCTAATTCTTGATTGAGTTTGAAGTGTTCTTCTGCCAACTTTTGTCTAATGGCATTTTCGACAGTTAGGGGCAGAACTTTCAGATACTGGCGCTCTGGGTCTTTGATTAGATAATCATAGGCACCTGCTTTCATTGCTTTAACCGCAATTTCTTCATTACCGCTGCCCGTCGAAATAATCACTGGCGCGCTGGTGGAAACTGCATTTAAAACATCAAAGATAGTACCGTCGCCCAGGTTGTAATCTGAAATGACAACATCAAATTTTGCTTCAGAGCTTAAAAGTGTATAGGCAGCTGATGCAGAACCAACCACAGTATAGTCGTAAGCTAAGTTTGCTTCTTTAACTAATCGCTTGAATGCCATTTGATCGATAACATCATCTTCAATTACTAAAATTCGGGTGATTTTTAAACAACGTTCTGCAGCCTCTTTTTGGTTAATAACATTTTCTATGGCGATGGGAAGAATTTCCAGATAAGTACGCTCTGGATCTTTGATCAGATAGTCAGAAACACCTGACTTCATGGCTCTGACTGCAATTGCTTCATTGCCACTTCCCGTGAGAAAAATAGTTGGAATACTTGCAGCAATGATTGCATCTAAAATATCAAACCCGTCACCATCAACCAGTTTGTAATCTAGAATTGCCACATCAAAGCTCTTTGATTCGAGGATTTTTCTAGTGGCTGACACAGAATCAATAATAGTATATTGATAAGCAAGTTTGTCTTCTTTCACCAGACGCTTAAATGCCATCTGGTCAACACGATCGTCTTCAACTAATAAGACTTGAGTTGGTGTCATCTTGTTCGCAAAACATTGAAAAATTTTGCTGATAAACTTTCACCTAAAAGATGAATTCTTATAAAAGATGAATTTTGAGGTGTCAATTTAAGTTGGCACTTCGCTCAACATCCAATATCCATGAATTGTTTTAAGCACTTCTGCAAACTGAACATAACTTATAGGCTTAACCATATAGCCGGCAACGCTTAAACTGAAACTGTCAATTCGATCTTGTTCTTCTCTAGAGGTTGTTAAAACTACAACTGGAATGCTTTTTAATTCGCAATCTTGTTTCACAACTCTGAGAAATTCAATACCATTCATTTTAGGCATGTTCAGATCTAGTAAAACGATCGCAGGTTTTTCATTACTTTTATTTCGCAGAAAATCTAATGCTTCTTCTCCATTATTAACAACACTAAGTGGATTAGTTGCTTCGATTTCTTTCAAGGCTCGTTTGACAGCCAAAATATCAATATGGTCATCTTCAACTAAAAGGATTGAATCTGATTTGTTCATCGTTAGCCAACTTTAGTTAACAAAGATATCTTAATAAAGTTAGAGTTTTTCAACCCTTTAACCAGGTAAAATGAAATGTTGTTCCTGAACCCATTTTTGAATCTAACCAGATTTTTCCATGGTAGAGTTCAACAATTTTTTTCACTAATGCTAGACCTACCCCCGTGCTGTCTTGCTCATCGCGAGGAACCAGGGTTTGAAAAATTTGAAAAATCTTGTCGAAATGTTTCTCTGCAATTCCAGGCCCATTGTCTGCAATGCTAAATTGCCAGAACTGTTCCGACTCTATACACCAAATTCTAATTTCACCTTGGGGTTTATCCATATATTTCACTGCATTGCTTAACAAATTTTGGAATACCTGCTGAATACGGGTTTTTTCACCCATGATAGTTGGTAGTTCGGTTGCAACAGCAATCTCAATATTTTCGGGCGGTGCGATCGCATCGATTGTGTCTGCAACAATCTGATTTAAGTCTACCTTGACGCTCTCCTCCCGAATACGACCGACTCTAGAATACTGCAACACCCCATCAATTAGATCGTTCATGCGTTTCACCCTACCCTTGAGTAACTGCAGCATTTCCTGTCCTTCCTCATCTAACTGGTCAGCATAGTCCATACTCAGCCAATCGGCTAAAGACCCAATGCCGCGTAAGGGAGCTTTCAGATCGTGGGAAACAATATAAGCAAAATCTTTGAGATCTTGATTGGCCGATTCCAGTTCCCGCAACAATTGCTGTTGATGAGCTTCTGCTTGCTTGCGCTCAATCGCATGCAAAATCGATCGCTCTAGCAGGGGCGTATCAATTTGCCCTTTGATCAAATAATCTGCTGCTCCAGCTTTAATGGCTGCGATATCAATGTCATGGTCCCCTAATCCAGTCAGAAGGATAATCGGTTGCCGACATCCTTGCTTTAATGCCTCTTGCAGAAGCTCCAGACCGTTGCGTTGGCCAAGGCGATAGTCAAAGAGGTAAACATCATATCGATCGAGTCTCACTGCATCCAGAGCCGCATCATAGGTGTCCAACCAATCCAGGCTGAATCTGCTTCTTTCTGCCTCTAGAAGCAAATCTCGGGTAACAACGTAGTCGTCCTCATCATCATCAACCAGGAGGACGTTCAGGTGAGTCTCGCTCATATTAGTGGCTGGTAATTCCATCTGGCAGGTCTACAATTTCAAACCAGTAGCGGCCTAACATTTTCATGATTTCCACCATGGATTGGAAGGTCACAGGTTTAGAGATGAACGAACTCACGCCCAGGTCGTAAGTACGCAGGATGTCCTCCTCTGCTTTTGAGGTGGTCATGATGACGATGGGAATTTGTCGTAATTTTGGATCTGTTTTGATTTCTTGTAGGGCCTCTCGACCATCTTTCCTGGGCATGTTCAAATCCAGCAAAATCAGACTCGGTCGGGGAGCCTGACCAGGATCGCTATATTGGCCGCGATGATGAAGGTAATCCATCAGTTGTTCGCCATCCTCAACAAAATGCAAATTGTTGGCCAGACGGTTTTCCTCTAACGCTTCCTCCATGAGCAAACGATCGTCTGGATCGTCCTCAGCGACCAAAATTGAGATCGGTTTTCCATTTTTGCTTTTCATCATGGATTCCTTGTGGATTGTTTGACTGGGAGCGTCACGATAAACGTCGAACCCTTCCCTGGCTTGCTCTTGGCTGCGATCGCGCCCCCATGTCGCTCCACAATTTTGCGGCAAATGGCCAATCCAACCCCTGTGCCTTCATAAGTGCCGCGATTATGCAAGCGCTGAAAAACGTTAAAGATGCGGTCAAGATACTTTTCATCAAAGCCAATCCCATTATCTGTTACCGAGATTTGACATCGTCTATGAAGCCTTACTTTTGGACAATCAGGCTGGTTCTCGACAGCCTGATTGTCTGGTGCCAGTAACGTTCCCTGAATTTTGACATCAGGCTTCACGCTTTCGCGATGAAACTTCAAAGCATTGCTCAGTAGATTCTGAAACAGTTGTCGCATTTGTGATGGATCGGCGTCAACCCTAGGTAATGTTTCTACTGTCACCTGTGCTCCAAGGGCCTCAATTTGGATTTCTAGATCTTCCAGCACTTCAGCCACGATATCCACCAACGGAACGGACACAAAGGGGCGAGCTTTAGTGGTGACCCGAGAAAAACTCAATAAATCATCGATCAGCGTTTGCGCTCGTCCTGCAGCATTTTGCATCCGAGCCAGATAGTCTCGTCCTTTATCAGTCAGCAAATGACCGCATTTAGCCTCCAGTCGATCGCCAAATGCTCGGATTTTGCGCAGTGGTTCCTGGAGATCGTGAGAGGAAACATAGGCAAAGTCCTGTAGTTCGCGATTGCTGCGTTCTAATTCCAGAGTGAATGCCCGCAGTTCCTGCTCCACAGCCGTACTTTTCTCAATTTCCAGCTGCAGTTGTTGGTTCGCTCGACCCAAGTCGGTGTTGGCCTGCTGCAGGGCAGCCTGAGATTGTTTTCGCTCGGTCACATCGCGAGCAGCTGCATAAAGTAAGCCTTCTGAAGCGAAGGGCATCGCTACCCATGATAACCACTTATAGGAATTATTCTTACAGCGATAGCGATTTTCAAATGCAATCGTAGGCTGACCTTGACGTAGTTTTTCGATCTCAGCCACAGTTGCTGGTACATCTTCAGGATGAATAAACTCCAGAAATGGCTGTTGCTTCAGTTCTTCAAGGGAATATCCCAAAGTGGTTTCAAATGCAGGATTCAAGCGTTTGAAGAAACCATCCATACCGGCAATGCACAGCAGATCGATCGAAAGGCAAAAAAAACGATCGATCTCTTGTTCAGCTCGCTGTCGTTCAAGGATTTCGTTCGCCAATTGTTGATTCGCCTGCGACAACTCTATTGTGCGCTCTTCAACTCGTCGATCCAGGTTTTCATTGAGCAGCTGCAGCGAGCGTTCAGACTCCCTTGCCTGGGTAAAGACGCGGTCAAAGGTCGTTGCCAGGAAGCCAATTTCATTCGTTGGCAGCGAGGTCGGTAACTCAAAGCAGTGCTTTTCCTGGCTGAGGGCAACTGATTGCTTTAACTGATTCAGCGGTATCAGCACCAGTCTTTCGATGGCCAATCCCATAAAAGCCAAAATCAAGAGCGTACCGGCCAACATGGTCAACGTTGAGGTGAAAAACGTTTGCCAGACCGACTGTTGCATTTGCTTGAGATCGAGGATTGCGATCGCTACACCGCGCTGGCCGGTTTGACCAAACAAGGTGCTGCTAAAAGGGAAGATCTCAACGAGAACAGCGCGATCGTCGATGACTGTGTTGAGGTGAGTGTCAATTCCAGTGCTGGCAGCTCGAGCCATTGCGGATGCTAGCTGGGGACGCAGAAATCGGTAAGGTTGGTCTTGTTTTAGGGTCGGAACTGAACTGTTGACCAGGGACATCCCGTCCGGGTGGACAATGGCAATTTCCATGACTGCAGGCAGATTGGCATAATTTTGCACGACCCGCCGCAACACGCTGGGATAACCGATTTCGATTGCCCCTTCCGTGGCAAACACCAGTCCCTGGGTAATCGAGCGGGCCCGTTCTTGCACTTGCTGGGCCAGGTTAGTTTGCATCAGCCAATAGTTGACACCAAGGACTGCCACTCCCACAGTCATCAGAGACATTGAAAACCCAAACAGGAGCTGTCTGGAGAGACTGCGCTGAAACGGCCAAACAAGTTTACTCATGGTTTCCAGCGTTGAATGGCATCATTGACAGGGCCTGAGTTTATTTCAACATCTTCCCGAACGATGCGGCTGTGGCGCGGGTCATCGCGCAACAACTGAGCGATTTGATGGGTTGTTTCTTGTAAGCGGCCCTGGGGTTCAAACATGCGCTGATTGAGAGCAATATCGCCTTTTTTTAGCCCAGCATAGTCCTTGGCAAAGGACTCCCGACTTTGTCCGAGCTGTTGCCCTACAGTCTCAAAGACGACATCTGGATTGGTCTCTACAACATGCATGAGGTCGAACCAGGCCAGAATAAACTGCGTTAGCATTTCCCGGTTAGAGGCCAGGAAGCTAGAGCGAGTTGCCAGACCGTCCAGGATCAGACTATCCACATCAGCAGTGGTAAAAACAATATTGCCGTCGATCGCGGCTGCAGTTTCGCTCAATGCTGGTTCCCAAAGCACTGCACCATCTAAACTACCGTCCTGCATCCGTTCTACGGCAATATCGTTGATAACATCTTCAATGCGGACGGCTTCTGGTTTGATTTGATGCAATTGTAATGCCTCTAGCAAGATCAGATGACTGACTGTTCCCAGTTTTGTGCTGATCTTTTTACCTTGTAAGGCTTGCATAGACTCAATGTTGGATTGGGTAACAATGCCATCGGAACCAGCAGAAATATTTGTCACCATGATATAGACAGGATTGTCATTGCCAGGATCGGCCTGCATCAGTTCCCATATCGACGTAAAACCAACATCCAGAGAACCCCGGAGTAGGGCACGAACAGTATCTTGTGATACATCAAACAAAGAGAACTGGACATCAAGACCGCGTTGCTCGAACAATCCTGCCTCCTTTGCATAAAGGGCAATATCAAAGCCGGGCCATTGATTGATGCCAACTCTGAGGGGAGTCAAAGTATTGCTTTGGTTGAAAACACAGCTATGCAGGAATAGGGTGGTTGCGATCGCAATCGAGAACAATAGGGCCGCGATCGCATTGAACTTAGTTTTCATCGCTCCTTCTCCGTTAATGGGATGCGCAAACAGCATTGAAACGACGTGGATTATGTATTGCTCAAACAGCTCTTATCTATAAAGAGGATGTTTGAAAAATCCTAAGATAGGTAGCAAAACACTCTGAATTCCTCTAAATCCGCCTTGAAAAGGGGACTTTGGCTGTAATTCCCCTGGGGATTAGGGGCGATCCCATACTTCTCAGGCGACCTCTAAGACTACCCTTGGGCAAAGCACAAATCTTTCAAGCTGTATGCATTTATTCTGACAGAAAGATTGCTAGCAGCAATAACGGAGAGGGAACTCGCAAAAAAGAGCCATATGCCAGCTCTTTTATTCTGTTCTCATCAGGCTCATTGTCAGGATGCTGCTGCTGCCGAACACCTTGCTCGTAGCGAAAACCAGGATGGACGAACATTCCACAATCAAAGCGATGCTAAGGGAAGAGTAGTCAAACGCAAAAATGATCCGATTGTCATGTTTTTGGTGATTGCCTTGGCTACCATCCTTCTCCAACTCGAATCCATCCTTCTTGCTCGCCTGTTGCAGTCTTAAGATAGACATATTCTTTACCAGCTGCGCTCCTTCGAGTATTCCAGTAAACAAAAACAGCATCTCCTGGAGCAAGATTGGTGACTCGGTTTCCTCCACCGGGTTCATCCCATAGAGCAGCAGTCGTCTGAATTCTTTCTAAGGCAGGCTGTCCCAAGGAAGGTTTGCTGGAGGTTGCTGTTGTCTGGCTGGGCGATTCTCCTGCGATCGCGCCAAACTCAGCACGACAGCCATTTTGTACCCAAACAAAGCCATCGCCGTAGCCCCAATTATTGGCACAAGAACTCCTTGAAAGCTGCCGCAGAAGTACAATTCCCTGGATTGTGTCGAGCGGACAAGTGGTGCGTTGATAATCCTCGCTAGCACAGGTTACGGTTTGCCGAACCGGTGCTGCAACTGATTGACCGGTATTGTCAGCATTAGAAGGCTTTTCAAGCTCAATCGAATTAAAGCGGGCGCGGCATCCCTCATCTACCCAGACAAAACCGGTGCCGTAACCCCAATTACCGTTGCACGAACTTTTAGAGAGTTGTTCTGTTAACTTGACGCCACGACTGGTGTCGATAGCACAATGGGTACGCTGGTAGTCTTCGCTAGCACAGGTCACACTAGTTTGGGCATGGGCAGGTTCAGCGGCAACAAGGGCAACTGCGATCGCACCCAAAGACATCATCGAAGCAAAGGCAATTTTGAAGAGCAGCATCATCATTCATATACACAATAAGCAATCAACGATTCAACTCGATCGACAATCCCTCATTGGGCAGAGGTATTTCCGGATAGAACTGGTACCTCAAATTCTACCCCTTGAGGTCCTGGATTTTCCCAGGCAAAACTCAGCGATTTTTAAACTTAACAGAGTTTACCAAAAGCTGCATAGACAATCCAATTTCATCCGTTTTGCAACTTTCAAGAAAAGAAACGACTTGAAATATCGTTTTATTTTTCTGAGTCAGTGAAAACAAATTTGAGTTAAACAGTCAATTTGATAATCAATACCGCCATTATAGCCAAAGGAGCAAAATGGGAATTTCCTTCAGAAGATACAACAATGCGATCGCGTTTTCGTATCTTCTGAAGATACGAAAACGCGATCTCTGCTTTTTTTCTTGAGCTTTACTGTTGCCGCTATCTCTGGAAACGAAAATCAGTGAATTAGTCTTAAACCTCCAATCGGATCGGGCTAATGAAATCAATCTTTGTTGGTAAGTAGAGATAAAACCTTTAACAGCGATTAGTAAAATCAATTTTTATGGGCAAGCCGAGGATAAAACCTCATTTATTAGGACACTTTGAGGCTCGATTGAGAACAGCTCCAGTCAATAACGATAGACCACTGAAGGATTTTTTGAAGTATGGGTTACAATCGTACGTTCAAAAATCCTTACTCATGGAGAAAACCCCTCTGGTTGTGAGGTTAAAAGCAGCTACGATCGCTCTTGTTTTAGTTTCAACCCCAACAGGGGTAAACTGCCACATTTTTATCGTCAGGTTTCCAGTTCCAGGCACAACTTGGAAGGTTATTTTGAAAGCCTTGCTTAGCAAGGCTTTCAAAATTATTCTTCTAGTGCTAGTACGAAGAAGTAGAGGCTAGCATCAAGTGGCAGTGATATAAAGGTAGTGGCTGCCCATCCCAGGACTCTCCAAGGTTTTCAACGCTCGATTGTTGCTTAAGTAAGTGCCATTCGAAGCTAACATCCCCTTCGGAGACGCTAACCCTTCAAGTGGTTTTCCCAGACCATTAGATTGCAAACTCCAACACTTCTCCCATCAATATAACTAAATTGCTCATACTACGAAAGTATAAAATCGATGGCGAAGAAGGTTTTTTATTTTTGCTATTCAATCTGACATGATTCACAACACGACCATGATTCACAACACGACAAAAAGCATCAGTCATTAAAAGGCACAAGATAGACTCTGGAGACTGCAGTCCCAGATTCCAATCTACTTCCCTATCGATCGCTATCACTCCAAAAGGTCTATCTTGGTGTGTATTTTTATACATAAAAGGGTTCAGCTAAATCTCTGAGTGCAATTATTTGTATAACGATAATTGGATATCGTCTGCAGTATAAGGCTTTCGGCCAATCAAAAGTAAAATTCATTGTGCATACCTGCTGAACAGGATATAGCAATCCAGCTTAATTTTTCTTAAGTATACTGAGTTTGTAATGGCTTCGGGGAAAAGGTTGAGATCTAGAAACTTTTCAAAACTCAAATGGATTCTTATAGGTAAGATTCACCTCTTATCTAGATTGAAAAGAGTTGATTTTGCATTGAGCGAAATGCTGGTTTCTATAAGGGGAGCCATTCACTGAACTCCTAAAAAAGCTGGTGACAGGATTTGAACCTGCGACCGGCTGATTACAAATCAGCTGCTCTACCACTGAGCTACACCAGCATAAGCTTAATATAGCAAATCCAGTGACACCCCTCTCAAGATGTAAAATAAACAAACCGTCAAAGACACCAGAACAATCCAGAAATAATCCTGACGCTACAAACCTCTAGCTAGTGAGGAAAACGTATCGATCGTTGCGATCGCTGCTATCTAAACCTCAACACTCAAGAAAGACAACCACACAGCTCACAATATCTCTTCTAGAGGCTAATACTACGATAGCGAATCGATCGCTAACAATAAAAATTTGTGGCACAAAATTATACAGATCTAGGGCTAGCAAATTTGATAGCCCATTGCCAAAACCCTTGCATATCAAAACTTTCAGCGATTATTTTTTGTACCCATTTTGAGTTATTTAAGGATAGACAACAATCGAACAAGAGTTTGAGAGCTTGGAATTTGATCTTGCCCAATTCTTGTCAGTGCCCAAATTTATTGGCTTTAACCGACGCTAGATTCCATGCTGAAATACATCAAGGAAAATAATTTTAGGCCATATTATTCTCAATCGACCAGCGAGCAAGTTCTGTTCGATTATGAAGACCTGTCTTACCAAGCATGTTACTGACATGGCTCTCAACTGTACGCTGACTAACATTGAGTTCTTCGGCAATTTCTCGGTTCGCCATTCCTCGGGCAACAAACTGAACAACTTTCTGTTCTGTTGGTGTTAATTGAACATCAAAAGGTACCTGAATCCTTGATGTTGCATCCATACCTTTATTTTGATGCTGAATCAAACGCGATGCCTGCTTAAGCGAAGACTCCACTTGCGCCACGAGCTCTTCTGGTTCAAAAGGCTTAACCATATATACATCTGCGCCAGTATTGAGACCTTTGACACGGTCTTGGCTTTGACCTTTTGCAGACAAAAACAGCACTGGAACCCAACTGGTTTTTGGATCTTCCCTCACATGCTTAACGAAGGAGTAACCATCCATCTCCGGCATCATCACATCACAGATGATCATGTCGGGTATGTCTCCTTCTAGAACTTCTAACGCCTCCCGACCATTTTCTGCAGTGATTACTTCGTATCCCCTAAATTCCAGGTAATCTTTAACCAACAAGATAAGGTTGGGATCGTCATCAATAAGTAGGAGCCGCTTGTGCTCTCTTGTATTGGTTTCCTTCATGCTCCGCCACTCACGATAGTTCAATCGTTGAAATCATAATAATCTTGATTTACATCCTCTACACTAACATCTATATTTAGCTTAATCTGATTCTACTTGTAATTATATCTGTTACTAAAATATATACCCCAAGATTATTATGATTACCAAATGAGATTCTAACCTTGCCCAGATTAGTTAGGAGTGCCCGCTTGCTAAGGAAATTTGGGCCAACAGCAAAGAGGAAAACAGGTACTCCCCTTGTTAAAGCTATCATATGATTTTTTCTTTAACAATCATTAGAACTTAACCCAAAAGCTAAACCAGTCGATCTTGGAGTACATCCACCGACATTGTTTTAGTTGTTGCTTGTCGTGTCTCGACTTGAAAATTAGTAGCAAGCCAACTTCCACTGCAATCTGCTAGTTAATTTTTTGTGCAGTTAAAAGTTTAACAAAGTCCAATATTTTGCCTCTTTCTATCAGCTCTATACACTCTCAAAGTACAGATAAATGGAAGTATGCTGAAACTAAATAAATGCTTGCTAGTTTTCACGTTGGGCAAAATTCAGTTGTCTAATTGAACTGCCTTAAAAAGAGAAAATAGTTGCAAGTCTTGATGTGTCTTGTTAAACCTGATTATCGATCTCGATTGCAGATTCCACTTCTACAGAAGGAGAAAAAGTAACAGGTAAAGGTCGCACTAAGAAAGCATACTCTTGAACAACTTGATTGTTAATGAGATGTTCCTGAATAATTCGTTCGATGATTTCAGGAGTGGCGTGATGGTACCAAATTCCATCTGGATAGACAACCAATATCGGTCCCTGGCTGCAAACTCGAAGACAATTTGCTTTGGTTCGAAAAATATAACTGGAGTATGAATTCGTAGGTCGATCGAGTTGTAGCTCCTTCAAGCGCTTTTTAAGGTAACTCCAGGCTTCGAGTCCGATTTCTTTCGAACAGCATTTTGGCAAACTCTGATCGGCACAGAGAAAAAGATGCCGTTGAATTTGAGCTAACCCAAGATTTTGAACACAAACATTCAATGCATTAGGATCTGAAATTTCGTTACAAGGTTGTGCGATTTTGTCTTCAGTCATCTTGTCTCCCTGAATCAAACTGGCGTTAAGAGTACCCCAAGTTACCTTGAAAAAAGTGAATGCTCAAACCTAGATTCGGATGACGCAGCTAAAATGCTTGCTAAAGCTAGACCTTAACAGTCAGTTCGGGAACCCGTACATCAGGATTGATTGCGATCGCAGTCAGCCTCAGCTAAATTAGCACTCAAGACCTGAGAGTGCTAACTCAGAATCAGGTTTTTTAAGAGGCACTACCAACAATCAGAAACAATCCTGACTCGAACATAATCTGAGTCAGCGTTGTTATGAATTATGAATCCTGGGATAGTAGGCATGGTTTTTACACAGAATCAGCGCCGACTGATTGGGCTTTCAGCTTGATTTGAAGGGTATCAGGATTTTTCCCTCATGGTGCCTCCTAAAAACTTCATTCAACCTAAACACAATTGTAGTCTGGAGAATTTCGTATGGCAGCTGTATCTCTGAGCGTTTCCACCGTCAAACCTCTGGGTGACCGTGTTTTTGTTAAGGTGAGCGCTTCCGAGGAGAAAACCGCTGGTGGAATCCTCTTACCTGACACCGCGAAGGAGAAACCCCAAATTGGGGAAATAGTCGCTACCGGTCCTGGCAAGCGCAACGATGACGGCTCTCGCCAAGAACCAGAAGTTAAGATAGGTGACAAGGTTCTCTATTCTAAGTATGCCGGAACAGATATCAAACTTGGCAGCGATGAGTACGTCCTTTTGTCGGAAAAAGACATTCTTGCAATTATTCCATAGCCATCTGGTTCTGGCTCAAGAATCGACCTTGCAACCAGTCGAGGATAACCGATCGCAAACCATCAACCACAATTGACAATCGCAACACTATGGCTAAGCGTATCATTTACAACGAAAATGCTCGTCGTGCCCTGGAAAAGGGTATGGATATTTTGACTGAGTCTGTGGCTGTTACGTTAGGGCCCAAGGGCCGCAACGTTGTTCTGGAGAAAAAGTTTGGTGCCCCTCAAATTGTCAATGACGGTGTCACAATCGCCAAAGAAATTGAGTTGGAAGACCATGTCGAAAACACAGGCGTTTCCCTGATTCGTCAAGCTGCTTCTAAAACCAACGATGCTGCTGGAGACGGGACGACCACTGCTACTGTACTCGCCCATGCAATGGTGAAAGAAGGGCTACGTAATGTCGCAGCTGGAGCGAACGCAATTGCTCTGAAGCGCGGCATCGACAAAGCAACTGCTTTTCTGGTTGATAAGATTGCCGATTGCGCTCGCCCAGTAGAAGATTCCAAAGCTATCGCTCAGGTCGGCACAATCTCAGCGGGAAATGATGAAGAAGTGGGCAAGATGATTGCCGATGCCATGGAAAAAGTTGGCAAAGAAGGGGTGATTTCCTTGGAAGAAGGAAAGTCAATGACGACCGAATTAGAAATCACCGAGGGGATGCGCTTTGACAAAGGGTATATCTCTCCCTACTTTGCAACCGACACTGAACGCATGGAAGCAAATTTGGAAGAGCCTTTTGTCTTGCTCACGGATAAGAAAATTACTCTAGTGCAGGATCTCGTCCCCGTGCTAGAGCAAGTTGCCCGTTCTGGCAAGCCGTTGATGATCATTGCAGAAGACATTGAAAAGGAAGCACTCGCGACGTTAGTTATCAATCGTCTGCGGGGAGTTCTTAATGTTGCAGCAGTGAAAGCGCCTGGCTTTGGCGATCGGCGTAAAGCCATGCTGGAAGATATCGCTGTCCTCACAGGGGGGCAGGTCATCACCGAAGATGCTGGGTTAAAGCTGGAGAATGCCAAGATAGACATGATGGGCAAGGCTCGCCGTGTGACTATTGCCAAAGACAATACGACAATCGTTGCTGAAGGCAATGAAACTGCTGTCAAGGCTCGCTGCGAGCAAATTCGGCGCCAGATGGACGAAACTGAATCTTCCTACGACAAAGAGAAGCTACAAGAGCGATTAGCCAAGCTGGCGGGTGGAGTTGCTGTGATCAAGGTTGGTGCTGCAACTGAAACAGAGATGAAAGACCGCAAGCTACGGCTCGAAGATGCGATTAACGCTACCAAGGCTGCAGTGGAAGAAGGGATTGTCCCTGGTGGGGGTACGACTCTAGCACATTTAGCTCCTGATTTGGAGACATGGGCAACTGGTGGACTGAAAGGTGAAGAGTTGATTGGTGCCCAAATTGTTGTCCGTGCTCTCCCTTCTGCCCTGAAGCGGATTGCTGAAAATGCAGGACAGAATGGTGCGGTGATTTCAGAACGAGTGAAAGAAAAGGATTTCAATGTCGGCTATAATGCTGCAACGGATGAGTTTTCCGATCTGTTCGAAGCTGGGATCGTCGATCCAGCAAAAGTGACCCGCTCGGCTTTGCAAAATGCGGCATCGATTGCGGGGATGGTGTTAACAACCGAGTGCATTGTAGTTGACAAGCCTGAGCCTAAAGATGGCGCGCCCGCAGGTGCTGGTGGCGGCATGGGTGACTTCGACTATTAATCTACACGGTTAAGGCTGTCGGTAATGTAACTCAGATGAGGGTGGGATTATACGTTCCACCCTCATCTGAGTTTAAAGGTTTCCGTCCTGACTTGTTTAGTACTACCTAAAGTTTTTTGCAGATTGAAAGGGTTGCATCTAGAGTTTGGGGGAGTCCAGCAAAGCAATAAGGAGATCCTTTGTGTAGGGTGGGCAGTGCTTTTGAGCGTTCAAGGAGGCTGAACTCAGATCGTTTTGAGCACTGCCCACCGCGAGAGTCTCGGTTGGTGGGCAGTACTCATCAGTCATCTCACATTGATAAAACAGCAGCAGGCTGGAAATGCCCACCCTACCGATGAATGGCACTGACTTAAGCGTAGGATGGGCAAAGCAAGGCGTGCCCATCAAGAGAGCCTGTGATGGACACGGGCATAGCCCTTTGCCCATCCTTGTATCTTGAAATTAAGGCAAGCCCGTCCCATCCTCGGTGCTAGACACCGTTCAGTAGCGCGGGCTGCCTTATTCTAAAAGAGAACGTGACAAACCGTTCCCACCCAGGTGCTAGACAC